>Ga0315282_10000332_pt1 | contig 94584 bp, 83 predicted proteins | sample YL17G07_20_MG_FD_203693 | JGI IMG/M metagenome (GOLD analysis project Ga0315282, IMG submission 203693) | Sediment microbial communities from Yellowstone Lake, YNP, Wyoming, USA - YL17G07_20 | ecosystem: Environmental > Aquatic > Freshwater > Lake > Sediment | place: USA: Wyoming | collected...
CCAACCCTTGAGCTTTCTACGGATGATCCATCTTCTTCGCCGAAGTTCATTATCCACCGCCGCCTCACCGTTTTCCATTCAAATCTGAACATTCTTATCACTGACACATGTGGGTGGATAGCTCAGCGCTGAGCTGACCCAAAAAGGTCTTATACGCAATTCATTTCCTACGGCGGCCCATGACCAACCTCAACTACCAAGGCATTGGACCGAGACTCGCTGCGCAGATAACTGACGCAATAATCCTCAGCATAGTCTTCTTCATAATTGGTTTCGGTATGTCCGGCTCATTCACCTTCAGCTACGAAAATGAAGCCGCATATCCCATAATCGCCCTCAATGCCCTAATCGACTTCCTGTACTTCGTCATCCTCGAAGGCACCTCAGGTGCAACATTAGGCAAGAGACTGGTCAAGATCAAGGTTGTGTGCGAAGACGGATCGCCGTGCGGAATTGGACCATCATTCGTACGGAACATACTACGCATAATTGACGAACTACCATTCCTCTACATAATCGGAATGATCTTGATCTCACGATCAGACAAGAAGCAGAGGTTGGGCGACCGAGTAGGCAAAACGGTCGTCATCAAAACCTAACTTGACCCAAGACAGCAGTCAATCGTTCAGCGCGCATCATGAGAACATGTTCCTCCCATCAGTGAACTCTCTGGAGTCGACTGCGATTGAGACTGCCTTAGCGCTCCGCTTTCAGAGAGGTACTGGAGTCGCTCTGCTTCAGCATTAGCAAAGTATTTTAGAGCTCTAGTGGAACTGCGTCGAAGCAATCGGCTAGAACTGGTGCAGTAATTGGGCCATAGGAAGGTTCATGCCCCGAAACGCGGATCACTTGCGTTTCTACCTAGGGGACGCGCTTCACGTTGGGTAGGAAGGATTAGATGCTGGCCTGAAGTGGAAGCAGGACCTAGGCTTCTAGCGTTCGCTGGGTTCAAGGCGGGCATGACCTATGCGCTGGCCATAGACAATCGTCAAGGTTCGATGACATTCGGAAAAGAGATCGTAATCCCATTGACCACTTTGGAGACACCGCCCATGCTAGCTTGCGCCTTGAGAGCGTACACGAAGACCTACGAGGGCCTCCGCACTTTTGGTGAAGCTTGGATGGAGCAACCTCCGAAAGACTTCGTGCGGGTCATCTCAGTCCCGGAGAAGTTCTCGACCGAGGAGGGACTGAAGAAGATCGAGTCCAACCTAGACAAGTTGGTAGATCTCCGCATGGTGATGGCTACTCAACCGCGGTTGGCGAAGCGCGGAAAGAAAGCCCCGGACATGATCGAGGTGAAGGTCGGAGGGGGCACGATAAAGGAGAGATTCGAGTACGCAAAGAAGCTGCTCGGCACAGAAGTGAGGGCCTCCGACTTCGTCAAGGAGGGGCAAGCTGTCGACGCTATCGGCATAACCAAGGGCAAAGGAATCCAAGGCCCCGTAAAGCGCTGGGGAATCCGACGGAAAACACACAAGTCTCGCAAGACCGTGCGGCAGGTCGGTTCGATTGGTGCTTGGACACCGCACTACGTCATGTACTCAGTCCCGCGAGCAGGCCAGATGGGCTTCCATCAACGCACCGAATACAACAAACTCGTAATCAAGATCGGCAATAATGGCAGCGAGATCACACCCAAAGGTGGCTTCCTACGATACGGCCTGATCAATTCGGACTATGTGGCTCTGAAGGGAACTGTGCCGGGAACCACTAACAGATTGGTGCTGATGCGCCTTGCTGTGCGTCCCCCACCAGAAGACAGACAAGTGGCACCGAAACTCGAGTACGTAAGCCTCGCGTCAGCCCAAGGTGACTAAACCCGGACCTCCACTACTGCTTGGCTGGACCAATAGGCTTCAGAGTCGTCCACCTCATACCAGTCGCAGTTGCCGCAGGCAGTACAGTCGCGTCTACTTGCATCCGCCACAGCTCTGCTATGCTATAGAAAGAGACTTCTTGCAGGTAGGATGAACTGTCCAAATCGTCTTGAGAAGAATAGGGGAAGATCCGTCGAGGTCGAGACTTCTCGATAGAACATGAGTCATTTTCTTTGAATGAGAAAACGAACGCTACAGTTCACGGGATCTTTGCACTACTGTTTTGGAGCTCAACAATCGCCTTCTCGCGAAGTCTCGCGGAGAAACTTGGAACGCTTACATCCGCCTCGTACATTTTCTTGTTGGCAGGTGCCCTCTCCTGCACGTACCTCATCACCTCGCGCCGGTTTCAGGCAATCGTTAGAGCTCCTCCAGCTTACCTCTTTGGATGCGGCACCCTATTCATCGTTTACATGGCAAGTCTCTATCTGGCGATCGGAACTGCAACGAATCGCTTGCAAGTGCTTGAGGTAGGCCTCGTCAACTACCTATGGCCTAGCTTGACTCTAGCCTTTGCCGTTCCCATTCTCGGGAGAAAGGCTCGCGCCACGTTGATCCCCGGCTGTCTTCTGGGGTTCGGGGGCGTGCTTCTTGCTTCTGCACAGTCTGGAGAGTCGTGGGAAGCATTCGTCGGGAATCTAGGGACCAACTGGTCTCCGTACATGCTTGCCTTCGTAGCTGCAGTATGTTGGGCGCTGTACTCGAACCTAACGCGCCGCTGGGCAGGAGAGGCGGAGAGCGGAGCGGTCCCTCTGTTCCTTCTCGCAAGCGGATTGGCACTCGCAGGTTTACGGCTCCTCTTGGCGGAAAGAACCCAATGGACAACCCAATCCGTAATCGAGCTCGCGTACATGGCAGTATTTCCTTCAATCATTGGCTATACATTATGGGATACGGCTATGCGGAGAGGAAACATGATTCTTGTAGCTTCTCTATCGTATCTGACTCCGCTCCTCTCGATCATCATCGGCTCCGTATACCTTGGAGTCGGAACAGGATGGTATCTGTGGGTCGGCTGCCTACTTGTGATTGCAGGATCCTTCACATGTAAGCTGTCAGTTGAAGAAACTCCTTAGAAGCGTGACTCGCTTGAGTACGTGAGCCTCGCGTCAGTCCTACGCGACTGGAGCCGGCCTCTCAGCAACGATCGGTCCGACTATACAACCCTTCCATCATCAAGCGTTATCGTATTCTGCGCGTATTCCTCCAGTCCACCAACATGGCTAATGACGAATATCTGTTTGAACTTCTTCGACAGATCCGACGCTAAGTACTCAACGATTCCGGAGCGGCGTACGTCATCTGAGCTGCCTAATGGTTCATCAAGAAAGACGAACTCGGGCTTTTGCCCTTTCACCTCTGGCAGCAGGGCCAAGGCGAAGGCTAGTCTCATCGCCAGTAGGAATTGGTCCTCTGTTCCTCCAGAGTAGACATCTCTAGGTTTGTATTCGCCTGCCTCAGGATCCCAAACTTGCAGGCCATAGTTCTCGTCCAAGATGGCAGCCCTGTAACGTGAGGACGTCAGAGCAGGCAGGATCGAAGCCATATGTCCTTGAACACTAGGCCTTATCCGCGCTCTCAGCGCTTCCGCTGTAACCTGTATTCCCTCAACCGCTCGCCTCACGACCTTCAATTTGTGCTCAAACGCCCTGACAGTCTCTTCTTGTGATTGAACCTTGAACACGACTCCTGCATGTTCACTCAGATATCTCTCAAGATCATCGATTCGCTGCTTATTCTGTTCCATCTTGTTTTGAGCCGTAGCTATCTGGCGTCCAATCTCGTCACGCCTCGTCAACGATTCGGAGAGGAGTTCTGGGCTGAACACTATTCCAGTGGGAAGTTCAGGGAGAGCGATCTCGCTGACCTTCCGTTCCATATCTCGGATCTCTGATTGAAGGCGGACCATTTCGCTTTCTGGAGGCAACTTGTCTATCTCATCGCGAATAGTCCGCGCTTTGACTTGTAGTTCATCTTTCCTTCGCCTATCCTTCTGGGCCGCTTCCAACAGCGCTTCTGCCGCGCGCAATGTTCCCAGACTCTGAGATGCGTTGAAGATCTCGACATAGCCATGAATTGATTTACAGAGACTGCCAAGCTCTTCCTCTGCTAGATCGAGTTTCCCCTTTGCTTGAAGGTGTCTGGCTTCTGCGCCGGCCAGTTCCTGTCGCTTTTCGTCAAGATACCGCAGGTCTCCCAGGATTGTTTGCTGCTTCACGATTGAGGTTGCAGTGTGGGCTCTAACCGCAACGATTCCAAGACCAATAAGCCCGCCGGCAATCAGTGAAAGAGAAAGTAACAGGACGCCGGCGATGAACGATGCAAAGCCTCCAATGAGGAGCAGCGTCGAGGCGACCAGAAACGGCCAGATTGGTTTCTGCGCGTGTTCGGCCTGACTCCTGAGCTTCACATCACCATAAGAGGACAACTTGGCCTGGAACGCCCCCACCGCCGTCTGAGTCATCCTCCGAGAACGGTCAGCGGTTGTCAGCTCAAGCGAAAGCGCCCTTGCCGCCTCTAACTGCGTTCGGACTTTCTCAAGCATTGACTCCGCTTTGTCGTGGTCCGCGAACTTACTGAGATCCAGCTCGATACTCTCCATTTCCTTACGTAGTCGTTCGCTGCGCGCAAAATGATCCGAGTAGATCTGTTTCTTACTGGCCAACTGCAGATTCAGACTTTCCCTAGTTCTGGCCGCAGCGTCGTAACTGGCCAGGCTTTTGCACAGAGAATCCTGCTTCTCATACTCGGTTTGAAGTGTCTTAAGCCCTTCCGTGAGGGCTATGCTCTGTTTTTGTAGGCTTGATTTTTCTTCGGCGCTCCGATTGAATTCCGCCAGTTCTTGCTTGAGCAAGGCCAGTTTCTCTGCTTCCGCTTGAACTCTTCCTATTCTTGCACCAGTGCCCTCCAGATCCTTCCTTTCCTCGGACAAATCGGTCAGAACTGTGTTGAAGCTGTCGAGATTGAGGAAGGCGTTGATGATCTTCCTTCGGTCGTCCTTGTCCAACTCGATCAGCTTGTCCAGCTCCTTCTGGGCTACGACTGTGCTGGATATGATCTCGTGATAAGTGATGCCCCCTAGGAGGGTTACTATTTCGTCGTTGACCTTCTCTTGGCCGGGGGCGATGGGTCGCGACAGGCCCTTGGTGGTTATTTCGTCTAAAGTTGCGCGAGTCGGTTTTGACCTGTACAGCCGACGGGTGACTCTGAATCTCCGATCTCCAATCTCGAAGTCCAGACTCACCGTTGCCTCGTTTGCTTTGTATGATATGAGATCCTCGTTCCTCGCTCTTAGGGGTCGGGTTACTCGCCCGAAAAGTGCGTAGAGAATTGCATCGAGCACTGAGGATTTTCCCGACTCGTTGAGGCCTGCTATGAGCGTTATGCCGTCGCTGAATATGAGTGGGGAGTCAAATCGAAGCTTCTTGAAGTTGCGAGCGCTCAGGCTGAGGAGCCTTACCAAGCTCCGGCCTTCTCAAGCTTTGCTTGGCAGAGTCTGAGCGCTTCTTCAAGAATCTCTTTCTCCCCTCCATCAGCATTCGCAAGTGCGGACGTGAAGTAGCGTCGAAGTTCTTCCAGAGGAGTGGTTCTGGGCAGAGCGGCAATTTGTTCGGGCGATTCTATCTCGAGTCCACTCTCGTCTATGATAAGGTGAAAGAACTTGTCCTCGGCGTGTGGTAATAGTTCGCTCCGTCGATATCCAGCCAGCTGTTCGGCCGAGACGACGCCCTTGAGCCGTAGTCTCACAACCGCGGAAGGATCATTGAGTTCGTCCAAGATCTTCTTCAAGGGTTCCATGGGGGAATCGGTATCTGGAAAGACCGCCTCGATCGTTCTGAAGAGACGCGCTGACGTTCGGATATGCTCCCTACTGACCACACCTTCCCTGCTCAACTCAAGCCAGACGAAGCCCTTCTCTTCGTTCTCTTCATGGAATGATGCCCTTTCCGTGCTCCCCGGGTAGATTATGGTTGTGTGCTGCAATTCCTTCGTCTGGTAGGCATGAAAGTGTCCTACACCAAGCAGTTGGCAATTCTCTGGAATCGAAGCCAACCGTATGATTGGGTCGTTTCTAGCATACCCAACGAATCCTTCAACCGGATAATGAGTGAGTAGAATGTTCACGTCGCCATGGAGCATAACGGGCGACTTGGTCAGAGGATCTTCACCTGCCCCTAAGAAAGGATTCCGACTCAGACCACCAACAACGACATCCAAATTGTCGATCGAGAATTTGACGTGTGAGATGGTGTTCGGATTCTGAAAGAAATGGATGTAACCAGAGTTCCCATAAACCGATAGTGGTGATGAGCCTTCGTCAGCAGTCTTAGGTGTGTCGTGGTCTCCGCTCACCGCTAGTATCCGAACGCCAAGATCATGGAGAGCTCTCAAATCTTCCATGATCTTTGCTCGAATGGAGTTCCCTGGTCTCACCGTATCGAAAACGTCGCCCGCCAAGAGAAGGAGGTCGGGTCTATTGCGTTTCGCATAGTCGATCATTTCCTCGAAGCATCGGAGATGATCCGCTCTTCGCTCAGACCGTTTCGGCCCGAATAGGATTGCCGGCGGGTCAAGATGATTGTCGCCGGTAAGAAGTACTTGGATAGTCATTGTTGTGGCTCATCACCAATGCGTGCGAATCATAATTCGCTTCGTTTGGTAGGCGTTAAGGATTGCAGGTTCAAAGAGATTATCAGGCCTAGTGTTAACGGAGCATTGGCGCGACTAGTTGAGTCTCAGGGTGGGATGGACAGATACGCTTTCCCGTCTTCCTGTCGATGATTAAGCGGCTACGAGTGGGTTCTCGAAGTCTTCGCTTTCTGCTTCGCCCAATACGTCTGGCTTCGCTCTGCTCCAAGAAACACCATACCCTAGCCGCTCAAGTCAGAATACGACTGCTGTAACGCTATCTCAGCAAGTGCATTTATAATTGATAGTAGAAAGACGGAATTGGCGCTTGGAACGGGGAATGACGGAGAGAGCCTCTTGAGCACTGCGGGGAATCAGAGACGTTGCGATGTTCTGGTAATTGGCGCGGGGGTCATAGGGCTTTCAACTGCATACCACATTAAGGAGACACATCGAGATCTTTCGATCCTAGTCATTGATCGCAACGCCGCGGCGGCACAGGGTGACACCGCGAAGAGCATGGCGGCAGTTCGTGACACATTCACTTCAGAGGTCAACCGACTCCTCGCCAAGAGCTCGATCGACTTCTACCGCCATGTCCAAAATGAACTTCGCTTCAACCTGAATCTGGACTTGATCGGCTATCTTTGGCTCTTTACTGCAAGTGGGTTCAAGGCTTTCGAGTCCATAGAAACCGGAATGCGGAAGCAAGGCATACGCCTGCGGACTTTCGACAAAAAAGAGCTCCATGATCTTATCCCGGATCTCATTCTGGATCCCGCGTCAGAACAGAGCAAGGTCATCGGTACGGAGAGCATCTACAAGGGTGTACAGGGGATTGATTGTGGAACTATTTCGCCGGAATTGGTCGCCAAATTCTATGAGGAAGAGTTCAAGAGACTTGGTGGCGAGCTGCAGTTCGGTACTGAAGCCAAATCCCTCCGCCTAGAAGCGAAGAATAGACTCGACCTGCCAGGCGAACCATACGTTTGGCAAGAGAAAACCTTCAGCGGAGCAGAGACAAACCATGGGTTCATCAAAGCCGACACAATCGTGATAGCGATGGGCGCGAGGACGCCAATGCTTCTGGATCCTCTTGGGATCGACTGCCTGATCAAGCCCAAGAAGAGGCAGATATTTCAGGTTCGGGGCAGCGCGCTGGATAGACTGCTGACAACGAAGGGCTTCAATGAGCAGAACACCATTCCCTTTACGATACTGCCGAAAGGCGGAGTCTACTTCCGCCCTGTTCGCGGCGAGAAGAGCATCTGGACTGAAACCGCGGATCATCTGGGTCGACGATTCGGCTTTGAGGAAGAACCCATGGCAGAAGAATCATACTTCACCTACAACATCTATCCGATCCTGACCGAGTACTTCCCATGCTTCACAAACCTCCGCCCCGCCAACTCTTGGGCAGGGCTATACGACATCAACTCAGTTGACTCCGTACCCATAATTGACAGAATCGAAAACTGCATACTGACAGTGGGAATGAGTGGAAGCGGAATAATGAAGGCAGATGCAGTGGGACGAATTGCCTCAGCGATCTTCGAGAGAAAAGAGGAAGCCGCGCTCTTTGGAGACAGACGAATCTCAACCTCGCGACTTAGATTGACGAACAGATCCGTTGGAAAAGAAGAGTTCGTCATATGACCAAGAGGATACTTTAAGACTCGAAAACTCAACCATACAATCGAAGCCTCGGTGGCTCAGCCTGGTAGATTCCTGCAGGATCTGAAGGTACCAGAGAGCGGCCGCCTCGTAAGGGTCTCAAGCAAGCGGCAGGTCGCGGGTTCAAACCCCGCCCGAGGCTCCAAGTCAAATTAAATTAATGGTATGTGCTAATTCAAAAGCCTTAGGAATTCTTCCCGAGTCATACCTGCCTCAGCCATAATCTCTAGCAACAAGCCCCTCTTGATCTGGTCATGCCTTGGGACTGGAACGACTCGGTCATTCTTGACCAGTATAATGTGGCTTCCTCTCTGTCGGGCTACGATGAATCCGGTTTTTGATAGTGCCTTTACGACCTCACGTCTTGAGAGCAGAGGGAGCTTCGACAATAACCTCAACTCTTTCTCCTTTCGACTGCTCCCTCAACTTTTCGGCTTTGACCTCTAGATAGCCTCCAATAGCTTCCTTCAAGTTCGCGAGAGCTTCTTCCTTCGTCTCTCCCTCGGTTGCGACGGGGAGCTCCAGACATTTGATTATGAAGCCCCCTTCTTCAGCAGGTTCCAATACTGCAGTATACCTAACGGTGGCCATGGTACCCTCATGTTTAGTAACGTCGCTCTAGTCCTATAAACAGCGCACTTGTGGAATGAGCGACTTGGGTGATTTGACTAATTGCTCATTCTTGGCGGAAATTCAGTCTGCTTCTAGCTCACTTCTGGCTAGATTCGAGCCGAAGTCTTGCTTGGTTGACGGTTGTGAATGACGGATTAAAGCTAGCCTGAGGCTCCACAATACTGGTTCATAGCGTAACATTTTCTCATCGGAAAGTCAGCCTTGAGGCAGAACCACGACATTCACGATTGGAATCGGCGTTGCGAGCAAATACTCACGAGGCTCCATAAAATCAGACAGTTGAGTGACAAAAGCCTAAGCATAGACAATCTCACACAGCGCATGCGATGCGCCATCTGCCACTATTTCTTCCCCCTGAACCGAAGAGAGGTCTCTCGGAAATCGCAACCTGAATCGAGAAGTTGGCGAAACTTCGTTCTCCTGCCGATCTGCAACGCCGGAACATAGCGAACGATCATAAGGCACATTAATTCCAACGAGACGAAAACTTGTCCGAGTGGCTATCGAGATGAGTGACAGAGCATTACAACTACACAAGGAGACTATTGTTGTAGATGGTTTGAATGCGGTTTATCCGAAGGAGCTTAACGAGAACTATTTGCGTTCCTTGAGGGGTGGGGGTGTTGGGGCAATCAAAGTGACGATTCCTGATGTTGAATGTTTCAGCATGTATCAAGCCGTCCATGAGTTGGGGGGTTGGTTCCAGCGCCTCAGAGCCTTTGAGCCATCGAAGATGCGGCTTGTAAGGTCGGTTGAGGAGATCAGGAAAGCAAAGCAGGATGGCGCGGTAGCTGTGATTCTCGGTTCGCAGGGCGCCGGTTTTCTGGGGTTGGATCTCAGCAACTTGGATTTCTTTGAGCGGCTTGGGATGAGAACAATGCAACCCACCTATCAGCGGCAGAATCAGTTTGGCAGCGGGTGCGGCGAGAAGAAGGACGAAGGGTTGAGCGGTCTCGGTATCGAATGGGTAGAAGCAATGAATAGACTCGGTATGGTCATTTCACTTTCGCATGCCGGTTACAGAACCAGCATGGGCGTTATGGAGGTCTCGAAGGATCCTGTGGTCTTCGATCACTCCAATGCGAAGCGACTCTGTAACCATGCAAGGAACATTACGGACGAGCAGATGCGGACGTGCGCCGAAAAAGGTGGAGTAGTTGGACTTACCGCGTTGTGTATGTTCGTGTCTGACGTGAAGAAGCCCTCAGAATTGGGAGTGGACGACTACCTCAAACATGTGGACTATGCGGTCAAGCTTGTTGGAGCAGATCACGTGGGAATTGGACTTGATGTTGCTGAGGGACATTATCGAACTGCGGAGATGGTTCTCGAAGAGAGACGCGCACTTCCGGGCATATTTTCGCCGCATGTTCAGGAGATTGAGGACGAGTTGATCAAATCGGGACGAGAGAAGCTGTACTTCACCGATGTGTTCACGCCGTGGCTCAGGAGTATGTCTCAGATCCCTATGATCACAGAAGCCCTCCTGCAGAGAGGATGCTCGGAGCAGGACGTGAAGAAAATCCTAGGAGAGAACTTCCTGCGGGTTTTCAAGCAAGTCTGGGGCAACTGACCCGGCCGCATACTGGGATACACCACAGGCTTGACGCTCTCTAGATAGCGATCAAGGACTCTGCGGTTGCAAAGGATTTGAAATAGTATTTCACATCGCGCCGAGGTCACAATTGAGAACGATCCTTCAAGAAACCGAACCAAACACAATACTCGGAGCAGAAACCATAGGACGGATAATCGTGGCAGTTTTGGCGGGCCCAGCGACATGGCCTATGCAGCCGTCTTCCTGCCCGGATGAACAAACTTCATAACGGGACTAGCGACTCAAGTCAACGGTAGCGAAACGATGTTCTGGCCTAGAGGACGAGATTGCAGTGAATGATGGTCTTCTGAAAGCCATCCGACGTGAGTTTCCTTACTCTGAAGTTGATGCGAATGGAAGACGTAGGGTCTTCTTTGAGAATGCAGCAGGCTCATTGGTTCTTGGACGCGTTGCGGAAGCGGAAGCAAAGGCGCGTCTTGCATACTCTGCCAACACGGGAGGGCCTTCTTGGGAGTCAAAGATGGATGAGGAGACAATTCTTGAAGGTAGAAAAGCTGTCAGGGATTTGTTGAATGCGCCTTCCGAGGATTGTATAGTCTCTGGGGAATCCGCTACCAGTCTGCTGTTCTTCCTTGGCTACGCGCTGTCAAAGGAAATGAGAGGGAGCGAGAACGTTGTTCTAACCGAGTACGAGCACTTCGCCAACATCAGTCCTTGGATTGAACTGGAACGCAGAGGAGTCGTCAAGGAAGTGAGGTTTGCTAGGTTTGATCCGAGGGATGGAATGCTGGATCTTGAACATCTTGCAGGTCTCGTGGACGAAAAGACTCGGGTTGTCTCGGTTACAGGTGTAGCCAACGCCATCGGCTCCAAGACCCCTGTCGCCGAAGTCTTCAGGTTCGCAAAGAAAGTTGGCGCTTACAGCGTTCTCGATGCTGTTCATACGGTTGCGCACCTGCCCGTCGATGTTGGTAGAATAGGTTGTGATTTCGCTGTATTTTCTGCATACAAGTTGTTCAGTAGACGCGGAAGCTTCATGTTTGGTCGCCGAGATCTATTGGAAGACCTGAAACCTTACAAAGTTGAGCCGGCACCGGACAGCCCGCCTGGGAACTGGGAATTGGGAACACGCGACCAAGCGCTTTTCGCCTCAGTAAGTGCCGTTATGGATTATCTGAGCTGGCTCGGAACGCAAACTGAAGAGGACGTTAGAGACAAAATCAGTAACTATTCGGGGCGACCCAGGCTTTTGAAAGCTGCGCTCTCATGGATTGAGAAATATGAGCAGACTCTTTCCAAGGCGATGCTGGATGGAACTACAAAGGTCCAGGGAATGGCGGCGATGAAGGGATTGGAGGTCTACGGTCTCAAGGACTCGTCAAGAACGCATTTGCGGGTTCCAACTTTCAGCTTCAACATTGTGGGCGCCGACCCGCACAAAGTCGCTGAATACCTGTGGGACAAGCATGCGATCGTCTTACTTGCTGAAAACAACGGAGGATTCTACTCGAGAGCTCTCAGAACCTACGGGAAATCGGTCGCAGTCCGCGCGAGCCCAGTACACTTCAACACGATTCAAGAAGTGGAAGCCTTTCTATTCGGCCTCGCTGATACTGTAGGCCACTTCCATGCCTAAGAATGATTCCCACTAGTCCATGTGATCAGAGGGGACGCGGAACAACCTCTCCCTTCGCGGCCAAGAGAATTCCAATCAATGCCCCTCCATAGGCTCAAAACGAGCTGAGAAGAATCTAAGTTGGGGAGGCTCATAGATCATCTTGAGCCCTCCGATCGTGGCACGTTGATTGTGAAGATCCATCACAGATCTTGCGACAACATCCATGTGGCTACTCGTGTAGACTCGTCGAGGAATCGTAAGCCTGACAAGCTCGAGTTGCGGATACTTGTGCCGACCCGTCTTGTGATCCCGGCCCGCAGAGACAACTCCGCGTTCCATGGACCTCACGCCTGAATTAACATAAAGTTGAGCGGCTAGCATTTGGGCTGGGAATTCGTCCTGTGGTATGTGGGGCAGGAATCGTTTGGCGTCTAGGCATACGGCGAAACCGCCCACCGGTTCAACGATTGGAACCTTAGCGTCAAGTAACAGCTTACCCAGATATTGGACCTGCCTCACACGCGACCCGATATACTCATCGTCGATCATTTCGTAGACTCCTCGCGCCAAGGCTTCCATGTCTCGGCCCGACATACCGCCATCATATCGTGTTCCTTCGTAGATGGATACCATCCGACAGAATCTCTCGTAGAGCCGTCGACTATTGATTCCGATGAATCCTCCAATATTTCCGAGACAGTCCTTCTTTCCGCTCATCGTACACCCATCGCTGTAACTCATCATCTCCTTCAGGATCTCCTTCACGGACGTGTTGTGATATCTTGGCTCCCTATCTTTGATGAGCCAAGCGTTCTCTGCACATCTGGTCGCGTCGTAGATCAGAAGTATGCCGCGGTCGTGACAGATTTTGCTGACTTGCTTGATGTTGCTTATTGAGAATGGTTGACCCGCTGCCATGTTGACTTCGGGGGCGATGCTCACGTAGGCGATCTGATCTTCGCCCTTCTCTTCGATGACGCGCCGAAGTTTCTTAAGATCCACATTACCTTTGAACGGATGTCTGGATTCGGGGTTCTTGGCCTCGTCGATTATGACGTCGACATAGGTCCCACCAGCCATTTCTATGTGCTCTCGTGTCGTTGTGAAGTACATGTTCATCGGCACAAACTGCCCTTTTCGGATCAGGCTCTGTGATAGAATGTGCTCACCGGCTCTTCCTTGATGCGTCGGCACCACATACCTGTAACCCAGTACTTCTTGCACCGCATCCTGCAAGGTCTTGAAGTTAGGGGAACCAACTCTCTCGTCTCCCTGCATCACACCAGCCCATTGGTAATCACTCATGGCACTCGTTCCGCTGTCAGTCAAGAGATCAATGTAGACATCCTCCGATCTCAATAGGAAGGTGTTGTATCCGGCCTCTTTGATCGCCTTCTCCCGGAACTCTCTGGAGTTCGTTGCGATGGGCTCGACCGCTTTCGCCCTGTAAGGCTCTGGAACGGTCTCGGCGTAGAAACGAACATACCTGGGCAATGTTCCAACGATCGAGAACCTAGCATCGAGGAAGTGCGCTTGGGGCGAAATCGATCTTAGGCCTCGTATACTCTTGGCGTTCTTGGCCGCATACCTCAACGCCTCAGCCGCATACTCAACGTGAAGAGCCGTGTAGCATCTTTTCGGAACCAGAACTGCTAGCAGTTCGTGTTGGCATCCGTTGAACAATTGGTCATGTACTCCAACCCTCACACCGGTTGTGGCATAGAGGAACGCCGCTAAAGCCCGCGCTGGGTGGTCATTTGGCCCTGCCTCACCGAGCAGTGCTTTCACATCCACATAGACGCCGTTAGCGCCCTCCGGCAACACAACGGGCAACCCGTAGCCCTGTAAGAGTTTGCTTAGCTTCCGAAGGAGGGTCAAGTTCCAACGGAGGTTGTTCTCATCTACCATTTCATAGAGTCCAACGGCAATCGCCTCCATGTCGCGGCCATTCAAACCACCATACGTGAAGAGGCCCTCAAAGACCACGACGAGTGCTCTGACCTCTTGATGAAAGGTTGCATCGTTGGTCGCGATCAAGGCGCCGACATTGGCGTAACATGCCTCTCTACAATTCAGTATTGCAACGTCCGCGAGATTGGCGATCTTCTTCACAATCGACGCGACTGTCTTGTTCGAGTGTCCTTGCTCGCGTTCTCTCACGAACCATGCGTTCTCAGCTGCATAGGATAGGTCAAGGACTAGTGGGATGTGGTGACGGCCTGTCAGGTCACGAAGGCTCTTCAAGTTGGCCAGCGAAGCTGGGTGGCTCCCTAGTGGACCCACACACAACTTCACATGAGCAAAAGAGACTCTGTCGGGACCGACCTCATGAATTAGAGCCTCAAGCCTCTCTACGTCCACGTTACCTTTGAAGTCAAAATTCTCGTGCAACTCATAGCTGCCAGAGATGTCATAGACCTCTGCACCAGCCCGTTTGAAATGCTCGATGGCAGATGGCGACCCCCAATTCGTGGCCACATAGTTGCCTGCTTTGACCTTGATATTGGCAACGAGGTGCTCTGCCCCTCGTCCATTATGCGTTGGGACAACGAACTCCAGCCCCAGAACCTCTTGAGTCGCCCTTTGAAGTCTGAAGAAATTCTTGCTCCCGGCGTACGCCTCGTCACCAATCATCAAGCCAGCCCATTGTCTATCACTCATCGCTCCTGTACCGGTCTCCGTCAAGAGATCAACGTAGACATGCTCAGACGGCAATAGATACACATTGTAGAATGCACGCTTCAGCGCCTGCCTCCTGACAGCGTCAGCGACTCGCTGCGTCGGTTGAACAATCTTCAGCTTGTACGGTTCAGCCAGAACGTTGTCTTGCGAAAGCGTACTCATCGCAGACCAACAACTGCTTCCCAGAGACTCCTTAGCTTTAGAAAGGTTTTCGTGCTCACAAGACGAAAAATCAAGCTCGTGCAGATCGTGTTTGATCACTGCTTAGGGCACGCCAAATCGAAGATTCAGTTCTGCTCGACGCAGACTCCTTACTCAGACGGAGAAAACCGTTTTGCGCAATACGTCTTCGAGAGTACTTGGATCCGCTAGTGCCGCCCCTGCCAGTTTGACCTTTCCGTTGATGGCAACGACTGGAATGAGGTTCTTGTAGCGCTCGTAGAGTTCTTGATCTTGTGTTATGTCTCTCGTCGAGATCCTGACAGACCCCGTGGGATTGAGCTCCTCCAATTTCTCGATGACGCGTTCACAGAGATGACAGTTTTCCTTCATGTAGACGACTACTTCAGTCAGTGTTCTTTCCCTTCACATTGCGTCCTTCATGAGATAAGTGACCGAAATAAGAAAGAGAGGAAGGAATGGTTCGGCCCACAGTGCCCGCTCTTACTTGACGACTTCAGCGGTTGCGAATCGTGGACCTACAGTGTTGACCTTTACCTTCACTTTATCGCCAGGTTTGGTTTGTGGGACGAAGACTACGAAGCCTTCGATCCTTGCGACTCCGTCGCCGCGGCGACTGGTCTCTTTGATCTCAACTTCGTATTCCTTCCCTTCCTCGACTGGCTTGTGGAAGGAACGTTCAAAACTCATGCGTTTCACCTCGACTTTTCGTTCAGCTAGTTATCGGGTGAAAACTCGCTCGTCGGCACGGATGATTACGATAGGACGGTCGGCTTCAGCCCGTACACATAGCTTGCGCTGATACCGTGCCCTGAGCCTAATAATCCTACCTGAAACAGGTTTCGAAAAGGAGCTCATTGACGGTGCCACGAAGTCCGCCTGACTTGGTTTTGTTCAATCGCCCTATCTGATAAGCCATTGGGCGCACTGGGTTCAATTTTGAGACGACTCGTCAAGCGACGAGTATTGTGAGGAATTTGCCGCGCCCAAATTACTACCGCTATAAGGGGGATCGTCACGTTTGAAGTGACAAATGTTTGTCAAGCCACTCGGAGTGCGCAGCAAGGCTTTTATTGAATCTGAGACCATTGCGGGCTTCCGCAACGCTATCCAGTAAACGTTCAAGACGGAGGTGAACAACGCTTGGCAGAAAGGACAAACGAGATACGCCCTCCCAGGACTAGTAACATTCCATCCAACACTGTGCTCATCGGCCAGAAGCCGCTCATGGCCTATGCTACCGCGATTGTGATGCAGGTCAACAGCGGCTCCAAGGAGCTATCAGTGAAGGCGCGAGGACGCGTAATATCCAAGGCAGTCGATGTGGTCGAAGTCTGTCGAAGACGATTCTTTGACGGCAAACTAGAGATCAGCGACGTAAACATCGGAACTGAGGTACTAGGTGAAGAGGGCCAAACAAGAAACGTTTCCACGATCGAGATTAAGCTGACGAAGAAGGACTAAGCGCTCGAAGCGTCGTGGAGCAAACACAATCTCCCCTTTTCTTCCACCAACTTTCTTTCCTCAATATAAGAGAATGATTTCCATGAAGCTGATCGGTCTTCTCCGCAATAATGAAGTCGTTCCTGTGGAGCGGTGTTACTCCTTTTGGAGCTCAGGCAGGATTTTTTCGAAGTACTGGAGCGACCCAGGATTCGTCAGCGCATCCCGGTTTGTTACTGGTTTACCGCCTATTATGTTCCTAACGGCACTCTCGACCTTCTTCATGCTAAACGTGTAAGGGATACTCGGTGCCGGCAGGATGAGCGCAGGCACATGTCTAGGAGAAGCATCCTCGCGCAGAACTCTCCTTATCTTTTCCTTGAGCTCGCCTGTGAACTTGTACCCCGGCGCGAGTTGAACGAAGAGGATAACGCGCTGGTCCCCCTTCCAGTTCTGTCCAACAACGAGACTATCAGCGATCTCGGGCAATCGTTCCACGACGCTGTAGATCTCTGCTGTGCCTATGCGCACGCCTGAAGGTTTCAGGACGCTGTCCGATCGACCGAAGAACGTTATTCCGCCCGTATCGCCATGTACCACGATATAGTCGCCGTGACGCCACACGTTCTTTCCTGCGGGTCTGTAGAAAGTGAAGTAAGCCTCCATGTATCTTTCGTTGTTCGGATCGTTCCAGAAGAACAGCGGCATTGACGGTGCTGGAGCTTCGCAGACGAGCTCTCCTTCCTGATCAAATGTTGGATTTCCTTTCTCATCGTAGGCGCTCACCTTCATGCCCAGACCGGGTGCCTGCAATTCACCTGCATATACCGGAAGTGTCGGACTCCCGATTGCAAAGCAACCGTTGATATCGGTTCCTCCGGAGATAGAGTTGAAATGCAAACCACTCTTGATTTCACGGTAAACCCACTCGAATCCCTCAACAGAAAGTGGGGACCCAGTCTGTGATATCTCTCGCAGCGATGAAAGATCATACGTCTTCCCCGGTCTGGAGTTTGCCGTCCTGAGATAAGTGAGATAGGTTGCACTACAACCGAGGATGGTGAGCCTTTCATCCTGAACCAGTCTCCACATGGTGCCCCAATCAGGATAATTGGGATTGCCGTCATAGAGGAGGATTGTTGAACCGACAGCTAGCGAGCTCATCAGCCAATTCCACATCATCCAGCTCGGGGACGTTATGTAAGTGATCTTGTCATCTCGCTTCAAATCGGTATGAAGTACGAGCTCCTTCAGCTGATTGAGAAGCACGCCGGGCCCTTGAACAATGCACTTGGGCTTGCCGGTCGTTCCGGAGGAGAACATGATGTAGACTGGATGATCGAAAGGTAGCTGTTCGAATCTGATCTCCGGTCGTTTCTCCGCGGACAGAAATTCATTATAGCGCACGGCGCCGGGGATGTCGCTGATCTCTGGTCTTTCCGTCACATACGAAGCGACGATGACCTTTCTCAGAGATGGAAGTTGCTCGACAATTTTTGCAGCGTTCGGCAGAACATCGAATACTTTCCCTTTGTAGAAGTATCCATCTACGGTGAACAGAACCTTTGGTTCGATTTGAGCGAACCGATCTAGGACAGCTCCTGGGCCGAGGTCAGCACCGCAAGAAGCCCAGATGGCTCCGGTGGATGTGGATGCAAGCATGCCGATGGCCGTGTCAGGTAGGTTTGGCATGTAAGCGCATACCCGATCGCCGGAACCAACTCCAAGCTCACGCAGCGCCTTTGCCACCCGAGCCACTCGATCGTACAACTCTTCATAGCTCACGATGGCTGATTGCTGAGTCTCACCCTTGAACACGAAAGCTGAATGGCCGTCCCTATACCTCAACAGGTTCTCGGCAAAATTGAGTTTTGCACCGGGAAACCATCTCGCACCCGGAAACTTGCCCAGATCATCGACGACTTCATCGCACGGACGAGATGCTCTGATATCCACAAACTCCCATAGAGTAGCCCAGAAATCAGGTATGCGTTCAATCGACCATTTGTACAGTTGCCGATAAGACTCGAGTCTGAGTGAGTATTTCCTGTTAACAAAGTCCGTGAAACGGGTCATATTGGCCTGTTGCATTTGCCCCTCTGATGGTGACCAGAGCAGTCTTCCCATGAAATCACCTTCCCGTTCGAGGATGCCGGTTGGTCCAGTGATTATGCCATTCTTAAAGCTTCAACGACCCATAGCCTAATGCGGATATCTGATAGTGACGACATCGAGCAACCTATCGAACCTCACGCGAATCGCGTTTAGTGCGGATAATCGCATTATTCAAAATACCCGATGTAGACAACAGAGATGGATGTGATGGATTGATTTGTCGTCACTTAGGGAGCTCGGGGAACTGGGAGTAATTCGAATTCTGGAACGCAAACTCGGAACAAGCTCACGGACAGTTGTGGGTTTTGGAGACGACATATCGGCGGTGAAGCTTGGCGATGCGAGAGTTATGGTGCTGAAGACCGACATGCTTGTTGGTAGCACGGACGTTCCACCAGGGATGACAATGCGGCAAGCCGCGCGGAAAGCTGTCGTAGCAAACGTTAGTGACCTGGCCGCGAAGGGAGTCAGACCACTCGCAGGCCTAGTCGCACTGGGATTGCCTTCATCATTAACAAGAAGTCAGGTGTTTGGAATTGCGAATGGGCTTAGGGATGCAGCGAGAGAGTACAGATTCCCTCTGGTCGGCGGGGACACGAATGAATCCAAGGACCTGACCATCTCGATCGCCCTGTTCGCGACGGCAACGACCAGACAGCTGGTTCTGCGGTCTGGCGCTAGAGTGGGGGACATAGTTGCGGTCACAGGAGAATTCGGTTGTACGTCGGCGGGATTGAAGGCCTTAATCGAAAAGAAAAAGCGCCCGAACCAGTTGGCACGACCACTATTTGAGGCCGTGTTTAACCCTCGCGCGCAATTGGACCTCGGGCTAAGACTAGCTGGTTCAGGAGCTCTTACCGCTTCTATCGACTCCAGCGACGGACTTGCCTGGAGCCTTCACGAACTCTCCCGAGCAAGCAAAGTACGAGTAAGAATAGACAGTATTCCAATCAGCAAAGCGGCGTTAGAGTTCGCCAAGGATTTCGATTACGATCCGAATGACTTAGCTTTCTACGGTGGAGAAGAATACTATCTCGTAGTCACAGTCAAACCAAGTAGACTCAGGTCTGCGCAGCGCGTGGCGTGCGGCAAACTGAGACCAATCGGACTCGTGACCGCGAAAACATCTGGTGTTTTTCTCAGACATGCAGGCAGAGATTTCAACATCCCCAGGAAGGGATGGGAGCATTTCAAACGATCGAGAGATTGATCTTCGCCAGATTATCGGGTGCTCGGAAGACTACTCCTTTGGTCGTAGGTCAATAACGCGACGAGCCTTGCCAACCTCAGATCGAGGGAGGCTACCGGGTGCAAGCAACTCAACATCGGCACGTATTCCAAGAACCGCTAGAAGGTCGTCTTGGATTTGCTTCAAGAGCTTCGGATCATTCAGCCGATCCGCGGCTACCTCAACTTTCACGGTCAGTCGGTCGAGTCCCTTGTGCGTTAGGAGAATCTGATACTGGTCCCCAATGCCCGGTATGTTCATCAGCACATGCTCTACCTGACTTGGAAAGACGTTCACACCACCCACTATGAGCATGTCATCGCTTCGTCCCTTGATCCGCTGAATTCGTGGATGATGTCTTCCACACGCGCATTCCTCCTCGAAGACTCTGGAAAGATCTCGCGTCCTGTACCGGAGCAACGGCATAGCCTCGCGCGAGAGCATGGTAAACACAAGCTCGCCTTCGTTGCCGGGCTCAAGCACTTCACCCGTATCTGGATCAATTGTCTCAACTAGGAATTCATCTCCCCAAACATGCAGGCCACTGCGATGCTCGCACTCTACCGCGACCCCAGGCCCATACAGTTCTGACATTCCGTAACAATCATGCGCCCGAAGACCAAAGCAACTTTCTATTCGTCTTCTTGCTTCCTCACTCCAAGGTTCCGCACCGAACAATCCAATCCTTAGCGCGAAATCTCGTCTTGGATCGTAGCCCTCAGCGCGACTAGCCTCGCACAAATAGGTCACATATGATGGTGTGCAAGCCACTGCAGAAGTGCGAAGATCTTTCATCAGCATGAGTTGCCGCTTTGTGTTACCGGCACTGGTTGGCACAACTGTGGCACCTACAGCCCTGGCCCCGTAATGAAAACCCAGGCCCCCTGTGAAGAGACCGTATGCAAACATGTTTTGGACGATGTCGCCTTTTCGTACACCAGCGATATCAAAAGTTCTCCCCATCAGTCTGCTCCAACGCTCCAAGTCCCTTCGGGTGTACGCCACCACTATTGGTTTGCCAGTCGTGCCCGAAGATGCATGGAGCGCGTTTAGACGATCTGCACTGACGGCAAGGAGCCCGAGCGGATAGTTGTCTCTGAGATCTGTCTTCACAGTGAACGGGATTTTCGAGACATCATCAAGACTCTTGACCGATCCCGGATCCAACCCAGCTTCTTTGAATCGTCTTCGGTAGAGTGGAACATTGCTGTAAGCATACTGTACGATCTTCTTGAGCTTGTTTCTCTGAAGGCTCTTCAGTTGCTTGCGCTTCAGCATTTGGGCGCGGCGATCAAACAGATCATGTCCCTTCGCCTCGACAAGGTTCCGCTTTGAAATAAATGGTTCGGGAAGTCTGTATCCCAAGGCTGGAAAACAACCAAAACCCCTTTTCTAAATGGGATCTACCTACGCGAGCTCAGAAATGGGTCGAAAAGGTGGGTTGCAGAATGCTTGAGAAGCCACGTCTCTCGGACAGTCTGATCGCCCAGGTTGTTCGGCGAAATCTATGTTCATTCTGCGGAGCTTGCATGGCTGCATGCCCCGTCAACGCGCTGTGGCCCATCGGTGAAGAACCAACCCTCGTCGGGACAGGGACATGCGCTCAGTGTGAGATATGCTACTATCAGTGCCCGAACATCGAATTCTCAAGAGAAGACGTCGAATCCTTTCTACACGGACGCACCAGACGACCTGACGAGACATTCGGTATCTATAGAGGCACCTTCGTCGGCCGCGCCTTAAGAACGGACATTCGAAACAAGGCACAGGATGGAGGAGTCGTTACCGCACTACTTGCATACGCGTTGGATAATCACATTATCGACGCCGCTGTGGTCGCTGGAAGAGACGAAAAGTGGCATTCGCAACCGATGGTGGCGACGAAATATGAAGATCTTGTGAAGAACGCTGGCACAAAATACACACCCAGCCCAACACTGCTCGGCGTTCGCTCCGCCATCTATGAGTACGGCAAGGCGAAGGTTGGGATGGTGGGTACTCCTTGCCAGATCAAAGCTGCTCGAAGGATTCAGACCTCACCATTAGGGAACCGCCGTCTAGCAGAAGCCATAGTTCTTACCATCGGCCTGTTCTGCATGGAGAGTTATGGGTATGGGAAGCTCATCGAGTCATATGTGGCAAGTAAAGGAGTGGACCCGTCATCAGTAACGAAGGTCGGCATTAAGAAAGGCTGCTTCATCGCATGGAAAGGTGAAGCGGAACTGCTGCGAGTACCCCTGAAGGAAATCGATGAGTACGTCCGAGAAAGCTGCAAACAGTGCGACGACTTCACCGCGGAGTACGCCGACATTTCAGTTGGTGGTGTGGGCTGTCCGACCGGTTATTCGACGATAATAGCGCGAACAGAGAAAGGTCTAGACCTCCTCAAAAAGGCAGAGAAGGCGGGATACTTGGAATTGCGCGAGCTCCCATCCACAGAGAAGGGATTCCAGAAAGTACTCAACATGGCTCAAATGAAACGCGCGAGGAAAGCCATACAAAGATAGTTGCACGACGGCCCCCCTTGCCCGTCCCCCGGTCATGCTCGGTCTGGCGCACTTTCCTACAATTGCTAAGGCAAAATCCCCAGCCCGCGCGCACCGTAGTAGCTCGACCTAGGCACTCACATATCTCAGTTCGCGCTCATTCCTCATAGAGGCTTCTGCTAACACAACCGAATCACCATTGCTTCGACCTATTCGACCTCCGCATTCTGAGCGACTTTTATCGCCGCCCCGGCATGCGTATGCCCGATTCGGACCAGGATCAACATTGCAATCGCGAAGAATGATGTCGTGAAGAAGGCCAGTGAGACATTCACGGCTGCGATGGCTCCGCCTAAGAGCGGCCCAACAGTGAATCCCACAGCGAACATGGCTTCATACGAGCCGACCGCGGCTCCCAGTCTCTCCTGTGGGAAATGGCGCGAAATCAGACTTATGGTGATGGGAAAGATTACTCCAAAGCAGCCGCCAATCATGATCATTGAAACAAGGAACCCAAGGTAAGAAGGAAAGCCTGCCAACACTCCGAGACTGACCACCAGAACAGCAGACACAATTGACAAAGCCTTCTTCTCACCGAATCTAAGATACCTTTCTGACATTGAAAAGCTGAGAATCCTTGAGATCCCGAAGGCAGTGAAGAGAGAACCGATCATTGCAGGCACGATGTTGATGGAATTCGCATAACCCGGCAGTATGGCAACAGTGACGCCAAATATCGTTCCGTAACATGATGTCATGACATACCAAGGCAATAGTCTACGTATTGTGGACAGATTTCCCGAGAAACCCTCAACAGCCGAAGTGCTCCGTCGATACTGTGGGATCAGCCAGAAGAAACTCGGCAGCAAAGCAAGAGAGACAAGAGCAGTGGATATGAAAAACAGCATAGTGAAACCGAGATTCTGGATTATGGCGCCTCCAATTGTTGGGCCGATCAGAAAACCTGAAGCCCATGCGACACCGTAAACTCCCATCTCTCTGACCCGCGTGTTGGCAGAGGTCAAATCTGTCACTAGGACCTCCGACGTCGGCCAAAACAATCCATATCCAACTCCACCAATCAAGCGAATGAGTACAACATCGCCGACTGATTTCGCTGGAACGAGACAGATCGTTGCCATCGCGTTTATCGCGATTGACAAAGCAAACAACCAAGCGCGGTTGAGGCGGTCTGCGAAGTAGCCGATCAGCATAGGAGCTATGGCGTAACTTATCGAGTTGGCGCTGCCGATGAACCCCAAATCCAGAAAGCTGGCGCCGAGCGTCTGAGCGAAGACCGGTATGAAGTAGACGTATGTTCCCAATCCCAGAGAAGCGACGAACACCGAGACATAGAGGTGGAAAGTGCGTTTCAGTCTTGAACCCCCAGCAGGCCATGACTTGAACATGTCTTTTTGTAGATTCCGTCGGATTTTCAATGCTTTTGATAGCTTAGCGGCTAAGCAGTCTGCCACGATGCAGCAGACGCCAAGATTCAGCGCGTCCCCTCTGATTTGCTCAAACTCGAGCTCAGAAACTCGGCGGTGTTCATTGGCGAAGGCGTGTAAAGGTGCGTGAACCAACATTCCTCACAGTACTTCATCCTGCATTCGTTGCAGTAACCCGTGGGCGTCTTACCACTACCACAGCGACAAACTTCCCTGCTCAATTGACAGATTCCTCTCAGCTTTGATCTGCATTCTGTGACTTATGCTATTCCTGACACGATGCTTATGTCAATTTTCGTTCGTTACTACTAAGAGCGCTCCCAATACATTCATGACCATACGGGAACCAACCTACTATGTTTCACGCTCGGGTCCGAGAAAAAGAGACCTTCTTCCGCTTGGAAAGATCTAACGGTCTCGAGTAACCTCATGGTTCTTGGGGTGACGTGGGGTTCTGGTCAAACTACTCTCGCTGCAGCATTTCCATGCCCAACGATATTTCTACGATCACCAAGGGAAGAAAGATGTTCTCAAGCGCTACAGTAGTTTCAAGGATTCTATCGAGCGCCCATCGATGAACTGAAAACCGCTATGTCTGCTTGAGAGAAGCGTTGCAGGAATGTGTAGAAACCGCTAGCTTCGCTGCAGCCCAATCATCTACGCTGCCGCTAAGACGTATACGGGCCCGATGGAAAGAGGATTCACGCGCTCAGTTCGAATGGGTCTGGAACTTCCACTCCAAGGCCTAACTCCTTTGCTTTTGCGTAGACCTTGTACAACGCCGCGGTGTCTTGAATCGTGACTCCGGCGGAATGGAAGATTGTGAAATTCCTAGAAGAGATTGGGGTAGCGGAAAACCTTCGGGTCGAGAATAGATGGCGCCGCGAATTTTCGAACTGACAGCCAAGGAAACTCAAGGAGACTTGAATCACCCAAGGTTAGAATCGCTCACATCGAAGCAGAGTTTCGCTCCGTGAAGTAAACCAGCGGAAAAATGGAAGTGAACGGTGGCATTCTTTCGATATTGTGTAGAAGGAGATCGCTCAGGCATACAACTGCAGTGGTAGTTCCGAAACTCAGCTGAAGCCGCTCGTAGTTTCATTGACGGTAATTGATCTTGTCCATGCTCGCAAGGCCGCGGACTAGAGACTCGCCGAGTTTGAGTCCCTTGTTCAAGTCCTCTAGATCGATGAGCAGAGAGGGACTGTGAAGGTATCTACATGGGGTGGAGATCACTCCGGTAGGCACACCTCGCCCGCTGAGATGAATCGGCCCCGCGTCAGTCTTTCCTCCCATATTGACCTGCGGCTGATATGCGATGTGCTCTGCTTGCGCGACATTCACCATATACTCTAGCATATGTCGTTGAGTAATCATAGACGCATCCATAATGCGAACCGCTGGTCCATGTCCAACTTGGAGCAGCCTGTCACTCGGCCTAACATCTGGTGAATCGGCCGCGACCGCATTCTCAAAGACTAAAGCCGCATCTGCGTTGATTCTATTTGCCGCTACGATAGCGCCTCTAGAGCCCAACTCTTCTTGAGCCGTGAACGCGAAGACGACCGTGGGCCTTGGCCTATTCTTGGCGAAAGACTCAAGAAGCTTAAGTGCGACTGCGCATCCGGCTCTGTTGTCGAGAGCCTTCCCGATGACTCTCGTACCATTGCCTAGCTTTCTGAACGGCACATCAAAAGTACCAGTCGTTCCCACATCAATGCCAAGTTGCTTTGCCTCGTCATGTGAGGAAGCGCCGATGTCGATGTATAGCCCACCCAACTCTACCGCCTTCTTCATCTCGTCTTGAGTGAGCACGTGCGGGGGCTTGCTGCCTATGACACCAAAGCATTTTTCTTTGCCTCTCAGAATCACTCGCTGTGCGGGCAGGATCCGAGCATCTATCGTGCCTATTGGTCCAAACCTCAGAAATCCAGAATCCTCGACGTAATTGATCAGGAACCCAACCTCATCCATATGCGCAGAGAGCATCAGCCTCGGATGTTCTTGGGCGCCATCGATTTGGGCGTAGACATTGCCTAAAGTGTCGACTTCAAACTGCCCAACAAATTTCCTAATCTCGTCAACTATTAGCTTTCTCACTTCGTCCTCGTAACCCGATGGGCCATACGCGTCACAAAGCGACGACAATAGTTCGATTGGTACGTCCATATGGGAACTCCTCGAGTATCAATCTGTCAATGTTTACTTAACGATGTCAGCTACAATATGAATATGAATGGATGTAGAACCAACTTCGCCGACGTTACTCCTTCGATCTCCGGAACATAGGAGTCTGCTCAGCAATCAGAAAAGACTGTCCGACCTTGCTAGAGTAGAGTTCTAACGAGAAACGCGGAAAGAATGTGAAGGGACATCTCCAGAGCACCAGCAAAGAAGGGCATCTGGTTCCGATCGGCACTCAGATCGGTGACAAAGTCAAGAAGAACCAGAAGGTGGGTGAAATCTGGAACGTTTGGGGAAGCGCCATCGAAACGCTCGTATCCCCTACGGACGGAATAGTGCGTAAGATGTTCAACAACCACGCTACCAACTCAGGCGACGTTCTGATCCAGATCATGCAGTCCCCGGAGCCTCTACCTCCGTTCGAACAGACTGACCAATTCATCGATCTGCAAGAATACGACCAGACAACTAGAGTTCCAATCTAGGCCGGTATCTAGGAACTCACTAGAGGGCACGCCAGGAACGACTGGTGGATCCTCATTCGGTTATTTTCTACCTGTACCTGAGGCGTGGATCCAAAGCATCTCTTAGCCCGTCGCCCAACAGGTTGAACGCCATCACTGCAAAGAAGATCGCGAGCCCAGGAAAAGTGCTAACCCACCACTGATTGAGTATGAAATCCCTACCATCCGCCGTCATAGCCCCCCACTCAGCGGTTGGAGGCTGCACACCAAGCCCAATGAAGCCGAGTGTAGATGCCAGCATAATCGCCCGTCCAAGGCCCAGAGTGCCTTGAACCAATATGGGAGACAGCACATTTGGTAGTATATGGTTAAATACGATGCTGAACTCGCTCTCGCCGTCGGCTCTAGCTGCCTCCACGAAATCCAACCCTTTGATTGACAGCACCGACCCTTTCACGATCCTTGCGAAGGTCGGCCAACCTACAATCGATAAGGCAAGCGTTGTGGCTCCGAGGCTTGGCTTCATCGCAGCCGCAAACGACATGGCTAAAACAAGGCCTGGAAACGCCAGAAATATGTCCGTAACTCTCATTATAACGTTGTCTACCTTTCCTCCCAAATAACCAGCTATCAAACCGAGAACCGTTCCCGTAGCCACAGAGACCACCACCACCATCACTCCAATCGACATGGAGACGCCAGTCGCGTAGATGATTCTACTGAGGATGTCTCTTCCAAGTGAATCGGTTCCCAGCAGATACCGCGAACTGGGATGCAATAACCTCTCACCGTACTCTATTCTTAGCGGATCATAGGGCGCGAAAAATGGTCCGAAAATGGCAACGAAGATTATAGCGATGGTTATTCCCAAACCCATCAAGGACAGAGGCATCGTCTTCAGTAGGCGCAGCGTTCTACGATACTCGCGCACCCTTGGGCCTACACTTTTCAGCAGCTTCAGATGCCCCAAACGAACCATAAGTCTGACCAGCCCCTGCCCTCAGCCAACCCTAATTCTTGGATCTATAATTCCGTACAGCACATCTACCACCAAGTTGATCAGAGTATACACTATGCCGATAATAGCCGTTCCACCAACAATCGCCCCGAAATCAACCGTAAGTGTTGAGTGCAACATGTAGGATCCTATTCCTGGCCAATAGAAAATAGTCTCCGTAATGACTGCGCCAGCCAACAGAGTTCCAAAGCTTATCCCTATTATCGTAACTGACGGAATCAGGGCGTTCCTTAACGCATGCTTCCAAACGACCGTGCGCTGAGGCAGCCCCTTTGCCTTCGCTGCTAGAGTGTACTCTTGGCCAAGAGAATCCAACATGTCCGACCGGGTCTGTCGAACGATTGGCGCAATTATCCAACTACATAGAACAAAGGAAGGCATAACGAGATGGAGTAGAGCATCTTGAAAGACAACAAAGTTCCCTGTCAGCAAGCTGTCAACCAGATATAGCCCAGTGATATGCGTAGGCGCAGCCACATCCATACTCAGTCGACCGGGACTAACTATGCCCAAGCGAAGGTACACTACCGCCATGGCTAGCAGAGCAATCCAGTACACGGGCATAGACGCCCCTATCAAGGAGACTGTTCGCACAAAATAATCAATCAGACTGTTTCTCTTCACAGCGCTTATGACTCCGAACAATACTCCGAGGATCATGGATAGAATCATGGCGCCCGTTGCCAATTCGATAGTTGCAGGAAAATAGAGCTCCAGATCCTCTATTATTGGGTGTCCGGTATAAGTTGAAATTCCAAAGTCCCCTTGGAAGAACGCGAATACGTACTTGTAGAATTGGATGTAGAGAGGTTGATCGAATCCCCATTTATGATTAAGATCAGCCACCATCTCAGGCGTAGCGTGCTCACCTAAGTAGAGGTACGCGGGTTGCGCAGGAACCATGTGGGATATGACAAACGTAAGGAGAATCAATCCAAGCAAGGTCGGAATTAGGAATAGTAGCCGTGTAGCAATGTACTCAATCAGCCTCATCTTGCAGCCTCACAAGTAGCATCATTATTAAAAAAAGTGGGAAAGATGAGAAAAGATAGGTAGGCGCAACGGATCACATCATGTCAATGTCTTTCCACATATTCTTCAGTTCGTAGCCGTACAGTGCTGAGAGCCGATCTCCTGGGTTTGGTGGGTATTGGCCTCGCACATAGGATCTGCTGACGTAATAGCCGAAGGGTTGGAAGAAGTAGTAGATCGCCCCATACTGGTCGTCTAGCTTTCCTGCTTGCTTGTACAGCGCATCACGGGTTGCAGCGTCTGTTGTAGCCACCGCTTGATCGCAGAGCTTGTCCGTTTCATGAATGAACTGTCCACCATCCATGGAGGCGTAATTGGCTCCTGTGAAATCATCGGGAGTGGTTCCGCTTGATCGATGGACGATTACTCCGTTCAATTTCCAGTTTATGTCCGCGGTGTTCTGTGAATCCGTATAGTCAACGCCCCAGCTGAAAATCGCGAGGCCATCGAATTGAGCTGCACGGAACATCTTTGTAGCCGTCGCTGCAGCGTAAGCATTGATTTCAGCATCGATGCCTACTGCTGCTAACTCCTGTTTCACTAGTGCGGCCAAGTCCCTGTATAGGATTCCAGTGTCTGTTACATCAGATATCAGTATGCTCGTCTTGAAGCCGTTGGGGTACCCTGCCTCTTGCAGAAGCTTCTTCGAGTTGTCAGGGTTATAGCTGGAGTAGGGACTGGTAAGGAGACTTGGATCCCAGCCCAAGTAGTTACTTACCATTGGTGATGCTACAGGCGCCGCGTAGCCGTGAGCCAGCTTTATCAATTCATTTCTGTTGAGTGCCTGCTTAACTGCCTGTCTGACCTTCAGGTTTCTGAATGGTGAGTCGGGCTTCGCGACGTTCATCACCATGTAGAAGTACATATCCTTGCGTATCTGATCCATAGTCATCTGCGGGTTGTTCATCAGTTCCTTCCACATGTCCGGCGTCAAGTTGTATGCAATGTCAATGTCTCCCCGTTGAAGCAGCATGTTTTGGTCCGCTGGCTCCTTCATTATCTTGAATATGATCGTGTCGAACCATGGCTGCTTCTGATCTGGGCCTCCCCAGTAGTTCGGATTCTTCTTCAACACTAGCTCTACGTCGCGTGTCCAGTGGTCGAGGATGTACGGGCCTGAATTAGCCTGGCCTGAATGTTCAGAGTAGTACTCTACTGACGCTTGAGATACGCCTCCATGTGCCTCTACGTCAGCGGGGTCCATGACTCCACCATTCATCTGGGATAAGATGGCGAGGAACGGTGGAAAAGGCTTCTCCAAGTTGAATTGGAGTGTATAGTCATCTAGGGCCTTCACGCTGTTGGTGTCGTTTACGTTAAGGCATTGCGTGAACAACCAGGCCGGCGCAAGGTTCAGCTTCATCAAACGCCAGTAGCTGTACTCAGCTGCCTTCGCGGTCACCGGGTTGCCGCTTACGAACTTCACTCCTTGACGCATGTGGAACGTGTATTGAAGCCCATCACTGGAGACCTCATAATCAGTGGCGAGGTTAGGATAGTAGACCCCGTAACTGTTCCCGTTCATCTGGATCAAAGTGTCATAAACGGCCCTCGCTATCCCCTGCTCGGGATCCTGGGCATAATTCATGGCTGGATCAAATGAAAGCGCAAATGTACTTAGGGTAGTCCCAACCCTCAGGGTCTTCGACTCCGTGATCTTCGCCTGTAGAGCTCCGCCTTCAGTTGCAGTGGTTACACCTGGGCCCGGAGCGCCCGGTGCCGAACTAATACCGAAGAAGTATCCTGCTCCTGCACCGACGACTAGACAGATGATGGCAATAGCAGCGATCTTGTTGGTTGCTGATTTTGACATACAATTTCCTCACAAAGCGTTATAATTGTGCTGATTCTTAAGACTTGTCACGAAAAGTCCTGAGTGAGGGAAGCTTGAGCGCCCAGTCCACTACTCCGCTGCTCAGCGTACGGAATCTCAGAACCTATTTCTTCACTTATAGAGGGGTCGTACACGCTGTTGAGGACGTAGACCTTGACATCAACCGAGGAGAAGTGGTCGGTCTTGTGGGTGAGACTGGATGCGGAAAAACCTGTACGGCGCTATCAACTATGAGGCTGATTCAAGAGCCCGGCAGGATCCTCACCGGCGAGGTCCTCCTCGAAGGAAAGGATCTTCTGAAAGTCGAGGAGAAAGAGATGCGGAGTGTGAGGGGATCGAAGATAGCCATGATCTTCCAGAACCCCACAGCAGCGCTCAACCCGGTCTTCAACGTCGGAGACCAAATCATCGAGATGATAATGCTCCACAAGAATCTGGACAAGGCAAAGGCAAAGGATGAAGCAGAAAGATGGATTAAGGCTACTGGTATCCCTTCCCCGCACGAGAGATTGTCTCACTACCCACATGAGTTCAGCGTAGGAATGAGACAACGCATAATGATCGCCATAGCATTATCGTGCCAACCGTCGCTTCTAATCGCTGACGAACCAACCACCGGCCTCGACGTGACTACACAGGCCCAGATCTTGGATCTACTGGCTGAATTGAAAGCCCAGCACGACATGTCGATATTGTACATAACTCATAACCTAGGAGTCGTGGCGCAGATCTGTGATAGAGTTGGAGTAATGTATGCAGGAGGCATTGTGGAATTCGCCGATGTGCGAACGATCTTCAAGAAACCATGGCATCCTTACACAGAAGGACTAATCAAAGCACTTCCAACGCGGTTTACAGTGGATCAGGACCTTGTGGAGATACCAGGCACAGTTCCGTCTCTCGTAAACCTACCCGAAGGTTGCCCGTTCAGTGATCGCTGCTATCGGATGCGCGAGGACTGCAAGATCAAACGACCGGTTCTGACTGAGCTTGAACCAGGACACTTCGTCAGCTGCTATTGCCCTGCTCGATAGATGGGACGCTGATCTGGATTGAATCTAGTTGAGATACAGGGACTGAAGAAGCACTTCCCTCTAAGAAGTGGTTTTCTGTCACCCGTATTAACTGTGAAGGCAGTTGACGGAGTCGATTTTAGCATAGTCGAGGGCGAGACTTTCGGCCTGGTAGGTGAGAGTGGCTGTGGAAAGACCACGCTAGGTCGGTGCATTCTAAGACTAATAGAACCGACATCGGGAAGCGTGTCATTTAGAGGAAAAGACGTCCTTTCTTTGGATAAGAAGGAATTGCGCGGCATGAGGCGACACATGCAGATAGTTTTCCAGGACCCTTACTCATCCCTTGATCCGCGACTTACAGTGAGGCAGACCCTTCGCATACCTCTGCGGTTGCATAAGACTGCCGAAGGTGACGAAGAGAGCTACATCGTCAACTTGGCCAGGAGCGTCGGGCTTGAAGATGAACATGTGGATAGGTATCCGCACGAATTCAGCGGTGGACAAAGACAGCGAATAGTGATCGCACGGGCTCTCGCTGGGAACCCGGAGTTCATCATTCTGGATGAGCCTACGTCAGCACTAGATGTCTCAGTCCAAGCAACGATACTGAATCTGCTCAGAAAGCTGCAAGCTAAGCTATCACTGACATATTTGTTCATATCACATAACCTTGAGACGGTCAGGTACATGAGCAACCGCATAGGCGTCATGTACCTAGGAAAGCTCGTAGAAATCGCCTCAGCAGAAGAACTCTTCCAGAAACAGCTTCATCCATATACGCAAGCTCTCTTCTCAGCTGTCCCCGTACCTGACCCAGACATGCGCATGAAGAAGATACTGCTGACCGGCGACGTACCAACTCCAATAAATCCTCCAAGAGGATGTCGATTCCACCCAAGATGCCCCCAAGCCATACCTAAGTGTTCTGAGATAGATCCGGAACTAATCGAAATCGAGAAGAATCATTTCGTGGCATGTCATTTGTACTAACCTCAATAATACAAAGCACACCTCGACCACGTAGTCAAATGGCTAGTGAAATTGCACAAGAAAATTCATCCTCCAATCGAACGCTTCTGAATTCAGTCTCATCCCTGAATGTTCCGATTCGAAGTCGTTCTTTGCCTTGTGCAGTATTTCTGTTTGAAACCGCGATGCAGAAACTAGTCGTACATCCGGTTTGACGCACTGTATGTCCTAGGACGTTTGTCACATCTCTAAAGTGGACTTCTCCTGGCGTATTGTGGCTTAGGCTCATGTGCGGACACTCATAGTTGTAGTATTGGTGAATTCGCTGCGGAGCGGGAAAGGAAACTCATCGCTTGCGCTACTCATCTGCGCATAACTGAACAGATCTTGTTCGAGGCATCGCCACGCTTAGGCTGGCCGCTGCAGGATCTCGAATGCAGGTTCATCGCCTTTACGCGGTAGATAGAAAAGTTTCGCTCCCGACAGTGTTGGACCGCTGTATTTCTTGCCGATAAGTGGCGATCCATCGAAATCATCAAGCGGCGTAATGCCCATGCTCTTGATTTTGTCGTAGTATTTCTCGATGTCGTCGACTCCAAAACAAATCTCGCACACTGCCCCGTCCCCTTTCTCTCTCAGGAAGCTCAACATCGGCCCCTCTTTGGGTTCAAGTAGCTCAACACTGGCCCCGTTCGCCGATAGCATTGCGAATCTAGTTGTCCGCCATTTGAGGATTCTGTTGTAAGGACTAGCGCTAGGAAGCTCCGTTTCAAAAAGCGTTGAAAGACGCTCCTTTGTTTCCTCGATATTCTTAACAACAATTCCGACATGATCAAGTTTTGGCTTCATTTGTGACATCCATCTGCTCTTTCTGCTACTTCTGAATCTAGAGTTCTAACAGCCTCTCGTCATGCGGGTATATCGACAGAAGCTCGTAGCCTCCGCTTGTTACGACTAGGTTCTCTTCTAAACGAACACCCTGCCTCTCGCCCTCTTTCCCTGCGTATGTTTCGACCGCCAAAACCATATTTTCCTCCAACCTCTCTGGGTGCTTCAGTGAATAAGCTCTCGATATGAATGGGGGCTCATACAAGCTTATGCCCAGACCGTGCGCGTAATGCAATAGACCGGTGGTCTCCCTCTTTTCGGCTTCTTCCACGCCTGATGGCATCTTCTCGGCTATATCTGCAGTCGAGGCACCGGCATGAATGCTTCTCATGATATCCTGCAGGTAGCCGTAGCACTCAGCGTACAACTGCTTCTGCTCTCCGGTTGCTCTTTCACCGCATAACATGGTGCGAGTGTAATCCGCGCAATAGTTGCCGGGGCCGATTGGACATACATCCAGTATCACCAGATCCCTTGGTTGGATCATCTTGTCAGTAATCTCTCGGAGATAGGGATTCGTGTGGCCACCAGATGCTACTATGATGTCTTCTATGCATTCACAGCCCAAGGAGTAGAGAGCTTCTGCAATGACGCCGGCTATCTCGTATCCTTTCACTCCCGGAGCAATAGCTTTCCTAGCTCTATCTAGAGAGACTCCGGTAATCGCAGAAGTGATTTTCAGAAACTCTAGTTCGTCTTGAGTTTTTGTCTTCACGGCGTCCCATATTGTAGGCATCCCATCTGTAAACTGTATGTTTGCTTTCTCAAGAGCTCTTGTCATATGGATATTTGATCTGTCCAAACCTACAGGTTCGTCCCCAAGTCCCTCTTTTTCGAGGATATTTCTGATCTCTGAAGCCCATTTGGCAACTGACTGATCCCTTGAAACACCGGCGAACTGCCAAATAATGGCCTGTTCAACTCTTCCTTCTAACCATGGAGCATGCAACTTCAAATATTCCTGTTCTGGCCCTACGAGCTCGAAAAGTATTGGTGCACTGTCTCTCGGCACCAGAGCATACCTCAAGAATCTTTGTGTGCTAAAAAGCGACTGGAAGCGTGTACCAGTTGCGTATCTCACGTAGGACGGGTCATATATCAGAAGCGCACCAAGTTTGTGCTTCTTCAGCTGTTCATTAAGCTTACGCACTCTTTCTTTCCTAAGCCGATCTGGGTTTATCCGATCCTCATAATCCACAATCGACTGACCCTGCAATCGACTTGCCCAAGCCATAACTAATCATCTGGGTTGTGATTTTCGGAACTCCGTCTATCTGCATTTATATGTTTTCGCTGCACGAAAGGGTACACAGCTGCAGACAAGGAGAGAAACCTTGATGGAGGCAGAATTGAAAAGAACCCATCGCAAGTCTAGCGGGATCGTATGCCGGACCAGTCCGTTCCTGCCGGTCGCAGAAAGCATTAGTCACGTGGGAACCAAGTGAGGAATTTTGAAACAGCTAGATCCTAGGGGGATAATTCCCGCTACAGTTCTTCCGATGAAGAAGGACTTTTCGATCGACGAAGACTCACTTGTTGACTACGTGAAATGGATAACGAAATACAAGATAGGTGGCCTAGCGATAAACGTTGACACGGGAGAGGGTCCTCACCTCACTGAAGCGGAGCGTATTTGTGTCTTGGAAATCGTCTCGAATACTGTGAAAGGAAAGATCCCCATTATTGCTGGCTTGACCTCGCGCTTTACATCGGAAGCCGTCCGGATGGCCCTAGATGCGAAGAAAGCTGGAGCCGACGGATTGTTGATGTTTCCGATACCCGCCTTTGCAGGCCATCCTCTAGATCCAGATATCCCGTATCGCTACCATAAAGCGGTTGCCGAGAACGCGGACTTGCCAATGATACTGTTCCAGCTTCAGCCTTCACTGGGCGGTGTCGAGTTCACTCGAGAGTCCTTACTAAAGCTCGTTGATATTAGGCAGGTGGTGGCACTGAAGGAAGCTTTGTTCGATGCAAGGAAATACGCAGATACGCTACGAATTCTCAGATTGGCGCCTAGGAAGATCAACATGCTGACCGGGAACGACAACTTCATCCTAGAATCCTTTATTCTTGGAGCAGAGGGAGCACTCATAGGATTGGGCACACTAGGCACAGATTTGCATTCTGAGATGTTTGAACTAGTTCAGAAGAAGAAGTTCGACGAAGCGAGAGAAATCTCAGACAGATTGCAACCCCTTGTGGACGTGATCTTTGCCTCTCCAGTCAGAGACTACAGGGCGAGAACCAAGGAGGCTCTCGTGATGCTTGGCGTCATCAGAGAGGCTCACATGCGTCCGCCGCTCCTTCCCATCAGCCAATCGGAACGCTCAAGGATAAGGGAAGCCCTTGAGAAAGCTGAATTGATCTGAATGATTGGGGGCACGATATCTCACAAACCGCAAATAGAATGCTAGGTACGTTCTATGCAGAGCCAATCGGTCGACAATCGATCGATCGGATTAGTGTGCGCAGGAATTGGTAACGACAGGAATATGTTGTCACCGGCGAGTATTGTTTTGATCGTTTGGCTCCGATGGTTGCTTGTGCTGGCCGCGCCCATCGCCATGTTGAATCCCCCATCTGATTCGGGTTGGCGAATGGGCCGGGTCTTAAGGAGGCGAGTCGTGGGCCAATTGGCGCCCGAAATTGTAGTTCTCGCTTGAAGGCCAGCAAAGAACTGAGAAGAGTTCTCCCAATCTGACAACATTTTTTCAGCGGTTTGATTCCTGTCTATTTCGAGGCAGGAAACTTGCGATCTCCTTGTCTCTGCATGATATGAAGTCTTGGACGTACTGATGAAGCATCTCCCTGTCTTTCTCCGTCATCTTGACCTTGCCAGTTATGAACGCGAGAGCTGATTCAGTTGTATCTCTGCGAGGCATCCGATGTTGTGGAACCATCTCACAGCAGGAGGACATGAGCGCGATTTCAATTCCCTGCGAATATGATGCTCTGAGCCCTCTTGTAGGTAGCCTCTTGAAGTAATTCGCCCCCTGCTCGGCAACCTGAGATTCCTTCTCGTGCACGTCAACTCCGATATACAGCGCTCATGCCGTCCGCTTTCACATGACTTCACATTGGGGCTCATCATAGGACTCAAAGGATATCCTCCCACAACTGGGCTGGAGGTGAGCGTTGGTGCAGCAGGCAGAACGCGACCGTATTTCCCCAGAGACTGGTCAATCGATGGGCGTATTGCTGGAGGTGCTTGCTAGAAGCGCTGTTATCGGAAAGCGTATCCGCGCATGGGCTCACTAAGGAGTCACGCAAAGGAAAGAGAGAGACAGCTTCAGCTCACAATCGCCATCCGAAAGGTGTTGCTACCCCGACCTCATAATCATCTATTCCAACACCGTTCAGCTGGTGATTCTTCCGTATGGAATCCCATATCATGACGGTACGGATCTTCACACTACCCTCTCAAGCCACGCTTTGTGCGTCTACACCGTTGTCTGCTCTGTTCAAGAAGGGAAGACTTGGGTTTCCTTACCTTGCATGGGCGACAGGCGCGTGGCCCTGGCCGAAGACGATGAAATCATATTTTCCCACCCCGGCTTCTGTGCAAATCAAGAATCGGGACGCAAATCGCCCAATAAGCCCACACCCCGAATTCACGTGAAAGCCGACTCGCCTAAAGATTGAAAACGGTCTCCTCTGCCCGAGTCCCTATTCGGAGACCTCTCGCTCCTTGAGGTCGAGTATCACCTCGGCACCTATTCTCGCTGCGACCGCGCACACACCAGGACAAGCGTCAAGGCCTCCCTCCTTGTACCAAGCCTCAGCATCTTCAGCTTTCCAGAAATCATAGCGTCTTCCAAGAAGTCTTGATTGAATCTCAGAGCATTTCACGGTACCAAAGTGGGCTTGGAACTTGCCGAATACGTTTCGAGCGGCTTCCATAGTTCTCAAGTAACCGTCGAAATCGGCCAGATGTGAGGTACCAGCCGCCAAACCAATCGCCATTATGGCCCCGACTAGAGCACCACAGGTTTCGCCGCTACGAGCGATTCCAGCAGCAAGACCAGTGCTAGCTCTCAAGGCACCCTCGTACGCCTCGTCGCTGCGGGTCAACTGAAGATGAAACTGAAGCGCAGCAAGAACAGACCGGGTACAACCCTCGTACGCTCGGTCATTATCGTAAGCCGCTTTCGCAACAATGTCCAAAATCTTCTTTCTTGAGGCAGGTTTCTCGGCGCGCGCATCATACGTTGCCATTTCTTTCGGGTAGTGTTTCAACAAAACGCACAGGTCCTTTTTTCGCGCTACCTTCATGGTGGGGAGGAACATTTAGCCTTATCAGAGCTCAGCCGGATTGACCGCCGACGATGCGGTTGAGAAACCAGCAACGCCCATAGTAAAAAGCCGCTCGAATTTCTTCAACAGCCTACACGAAATCTCTCCGCGCTACGCTGTCTCCATTTTCATCCACCTAACGGATGCTCTCACATCACAAGCGTCAGTCAGGGATAGACGCCGCCGACCGATCCTAGAAGCGCCATCCCATACAGGAAAAGGAAGAGAAAAGCGAACAAAGCGACTATCATTAGGCCGTATAGAATCCATCTCCATTTCAGTTCTCTCACTCTCCCAATGCTTTCCGTAGAGCATCCTTGAAGGATTCACTGTTGATCAGGCGCATAGGGGATTCGAACCGCCAGTTGCAAATCTTCAGGTTTCGAGAATTTTCACATGTGTCATGTGACGGCGCCCGCCAAGGCCGCGGCAGTTGCGAAACACCCGCAAAGACTAGACAGAAGGCAGCGATCGCGATCAGGCCTATCCGAGAAAGAAGCGTACACCCTTCCTACGAGGAAGAGGTCACGGGAAGAGTTGGTTTGACGAAGTCCCCGTATCCCGGCTTTCCTATGACCTCGCTATCCTCCATCACCACGCTGCCTCTAACAATTGTATAAACAGGTACTCCCTTGACCTCATAGCCTTCATATGGAGTCCAAGCCACTTTCGTGTAGAGGCCCTCAGACCTAATCGTCATTGTTTTCTTGGGATCTACGATAGTGATGTCTGCGTCAGATCCAATCTGCAAGGCTCCTTTTCTTGGATATATGCCAAAAATCTTCGCCACATTGCTTGAGCACAATTGTGTCAGACGCTCTATGGAGATTCTTCCTCTATTCGCTTCATTCAACAAGATTGAGAAATAGTAGTCGATGCCAGGCTGGCCTAACGCCATCTTCTCTGGCTCCCTTAGGCCTATCTCAATCTCTTCCTTTGTATGCGGGGCGTGGTCGCTTTCGATGAAGTCTAGTGTTCCATCGAGAACACCTTTCCAAGAGGCGCTCACATGATTTTCCGTCGTCGGAATATCGGTCTCCTTGAGAACATCATCCCCCTTTCCCTTGGGCGGGGGCACCAAGCTGTAGTATTCGACACCCGCAATAACCTTCTTGCCTGCAGCTTTTGCTTCCCTCATCATCTCTACATAATCTTCTAGTCCGCAGTGCAGACAGTAGTATCTCACGCTAGCTCTGCTGGCCAAGTATAGCAAGGTGGGAACAGTGCTGACATTCACAACCTCGTCCGATGTCACCGCAAAAAAGGATTTCCAGTTCAATTCCCCTCTTTCTTTGAAGCGTCGCATAATTCCATCATATACGTCCGTATTGTGCGCATGAACGCTGCAGGGCAACATAGTCTTCGCCACTGCCTTGAAAGCCTCAAATATGCTATCATAGTCTGATATGGAAGCTTCCGTATTGTACGGATATGCAGCTTTCTTCTGGAAAATCTTGAAACCGATGGCACCGGCCTCCGCTATTCTCGCAACCTCCGTTATTCTGGCTGGGCTTGCAAAGTGATTGAAATCAACCACGCTTTTTCTTTTGGCGTTGTCCCTATGTTCTGTGAATCTTTGCACAGTGCAAGGCACAGGGTTCGTGTTCGGTTGGTCCATGACCATAGTGACACCGCCAGCTGCGGCCGCTTTACTTCCTGTCTCGTAGTCTTCCTTGTAGAGGTAGCCCGGATCTCTAAAGTGCACATGAGGATCGATCACTCCAGGCAACAATAACTTGCCGCGCGCATCGATGGTTCTACTGGCTTGCGGAAGATGGCTCTCTTTGGCCACGCCCACAATCTTTCCTTCGTCTACAGCAATGCCGCATCTGAAGAGGCCTTCAGGAGTGTAAGCAATGCCACCTACAAGTATTAGGTCTACTACCATTTCTTGTCCATATGAGTATGGTCGGCGAGACGCTATTAGGACTTTTTTTTCTGCTTTGCTACGCGATCGAATTTGAGCTCAAGGCTCAGCTTCACGGGGTTACTATGCTAGAAATTCTGGGCTAGGTGCTGCGACCATCTGAAGGTGAAAGATGCAGGTGACGCAGACGGTTGTTGATCAAGTCAACTATCGTGTGATTCTAAGTAACGTATCGGATCAACTAGAACACGCGTAGAGAACTTTCAAGATAAATATCCGCCCCAAGAATTCATCAGAGCGAAGTGCTACTTGATTGGCGAGATATGATCAGAGGACCTGTTCACCGGAAGAAGCTGCTAAGCTCGTAAAGTCAGGGGACAACGTTATTTTCGCCAACTTGTGTGCTGAACCTCACCTTCTCCCTCGATTCATAATGGACCGCGCCCGGGAACTGCGCGATGTCAGACTCTTCCACCTCCGACCGTTTGGAGACTTTATACTGAGATACTTGGAGCCAGGGATGGAAGAACATGTAAAGTGCGCTACAGCCTTCACAGGCGGCGTTCATCCCATCAACCAACTTATCAGAGAAGGAAGAGCCGACTTCTACCCAATCCCTCTCAGCCGACTACCGTGGCTTTTCAGATCCGGCGCGTTCAAACCCGACGTTTTCATAGCGACTACGTCGCCGCCCGATAGTCAAGGCATCTGTAGTTTAGGCGTCTCTGTCGACTACGCCCGTGCAGCTATCGAGACAGCGAAAATCTTTGTTGCCGAAATAAACGAGAATATGCCCAGGACGTGCGGGGATTCCCTAGTCAATATCACTCAAATCGATTGCATGATCGACTCGAAAGACTCGATCTACGAACTTCCAGCAGCCAAGATCACCAACCTGGAGAAGAGGTTGGCTGAGAATGTGGCGAGTATCGTTGAGGACGAGGCTACGATCCAGATAGGCTTTGGTGCAGTCTCCGAATCGATCACACCCTTTCTGAAAGAGAAGAGGGATCTGGGTATGCACAGCGAGATGTTTCCTGAGAACGCAATCGATCTCGTCGAGGAAGGCGCGTTGACATGCAACAGGAAGAGCATTGATCGCCGCAGAATAGTCTGCTCCTTTAGTGCTGGAACCAAGAGGCTGTACGATTGGTTGAACAACAATCCAATGATTGAGATGAAGCCTGTCGACTATGTGAACGACAGCAGAATCATCGCGATGAACCACAAAATGACTGCTATCAATACGGCTCTGCAGGCGGACCTGTATGGCAACGTTTACTCGGATATGCTCGGTTTCGATCAATATTCCGGAGCCGGTGGCCAACCTGACTTCGTTCTCGGTGCGACGATGAGCCCCGATGGAAGGTCAATTGTCGTACTACCATCCACGACATCAAATGGCGAGATTTCGAGAATAGTTGCACATCCTGACCTTGCAGAAAACCCTAGGGCACCGGCCATTCCTACAGTCACAAGATTTCACGCGGACTACATAGTCACGGAACACGGTGTGGCTTCGCTCAGAGGTAAGACCGTTCGTGAGAGAGCTAGAGCATTGGTGGAAATAGCTCATCCGGAATTCCAGGGAAAGCTATGGGAGAAAGGTAAGAAGCTGAATCTGCTGAGTTGACCGAAAGGGTGTTGGCTCAATCGCCGAGCAAGCAATCAGCGGAATTCACTGCTGAATCTGGGCAGTTCGACTTTTAGATGCGGTCAGTTACGCCTCTTGCTGAATCGGTTATGTGAAAATGAAGACACCCAACCCTCGGTCCTTCTCGCGAATACTGGTTATCGGGCATACGATCAATGATATGTATTCCAGCATGTTGCCGGGCCTGTTGCCAGTTCTGACGGTGGCCTTCAGTTTATCCTACCTGCTGGCTGGTTTGATCGCGATGATAAACAACATGACTTCATCGATTCTCCAGCCTTTTCTGGGGCGATGGTTCGACCGTACACAAGCAGCTTGGCTCCTTGAAGCCGGGCTGGCCGTGAACTGCATTGGCATGAGCTTGGTTGGCATTTCCTCCAACTACGTCATCCTCCTCTTCCTAGTCGGAACCGCCGGCTTGGGTGTCGCCGCTTTTCACCCACCAGCCTTCTCGACTGTCGTTAGATCTAGTGGCAAATCCAAAGGAGGTGCTATGGGGATATTTCTCTCAGGCGGAAATACAGGGTTCTTCCTCGGTCCCATAGTGGCCGGAGGAATAGTCTCCGCTTTCGGATTGCCTGGAACACTCCTGCTACTGCCGATCGGACTTTCGATCGCGATGCTTCTTTTCAAAGTGCGTCCACGGGACCCTGGAATCCCAACGAGCTCGCAACCTGGCCGACCGGCCAACAAACGCTTGGTTGGTCTGCTGGCTACGATCACCGCTTTTAGATCCATCTTCATAACTAGCAGTATGACCTTCCTGCCACTCTACTTCGTCGCTCAAGGAGATACCCTCTTTGTGGCAACGGCTGTTGTGTCCATCTGGCTAGGAGTTGGAGTCGTTGGGCAGCTTGGCGGAGGATTCATCTCCGACCGAATCGGACGACGACCCGTCATAGTAACCTCATTGCTAGCCGGCAGTGCCTTCTTCTATGGATTTCTGATAACCACAGGGCTCACGTCACTACTTCTGCTGGCTCTTTCAGGCTTGCTGCTATATGCAAGTTGGTCGGTCATTGTGGTCATGTCCTCTGAGGCAGCGCCGAGTAATGTTGGAGCGGTCTCAGGTCTGATGCTCGGATTTTCCGTCGGGATTGGTGGCTTAGCTGCAGTTGGTTTCGGCGCGGTAGCTGACATGATAGGATTACATTCCTCGTTGTTGCTGTTCATTGGGTTCGCTCTGACCGCTGCCCTACTGGCCTTGACTTTGCCAAAAGCCGATTCAGCTATGCTCCCAACGAAGTGCGGTTAGAAAGATTCCCTTAAGGACACTATTCTTCTGGGATTCCAGGGTTCACCTGTCGCCACTCCTCTTCGGCTTGTCGAATCTGAGCGTCAGCTTCGGCCCAAGTAGTGTTGTGTCGTTTCTCCATGTGGTTTGCCAGACTCCCATGCTTCAGCCCTTTCTCGTCGCAGTGCGGGCAATCGAAGCGCAACCCCGTACGCTGACCGAAGAACCAGTAGGTCTTCCTGAAGACCACGACCCCTGAGTGCGTGCGCACCTCATGTTCTCGCTCCCCCATCTGGGCTTGCCTCGCTATCGGATTGGAATAGAGTTGGATAAATGCGTACCCGATCAGTCCACACCATTTGACCAGAGGTGAGTCCGTGACCAGGTTTCACCTTGTGAAAATGAAGCTTATTGGCAGTCCATCGCATGAGCTACGTGTTCCTCATGTAATCCTGTTTTGTTCGATCGTTGTCGCTTTCACTCATGCCTAGATTCTCAGGTATTAGGTCCTTTGTGATACGTTACCTGCGCTCATCATAAGTCTTAAAGTGCTGAGATAACTTTAGCCAAATCCCGGCAAGGGACAATGGCTTCCGTAGCCAGTGTGGTAAAACTGATTGGAAAGACACCACTGGTGAAGCTGAATAGGATCACAAAAAATCTCGGCGCAGACATCTTCGTCAAACTGGAGTATCTCAACCCGACCGGAAGCTTGAAGGATAGAATTGCGCTGCGCATGATCCAACAGGCTGAAAAAGATGGGCTTCTGAAAGCCGGTCACACGATTGTGGAATCGAGCACAGGCAACACTGGAACCTCGCTATCATTTGTGGGCACCGTAAAAGGGTACAAGGTTATGATATTCGAGACGACGCCAGGTATGATGGGGGACGAGAAAATGAAGATCATGAAGAGTTTCGGTGCAGAAGTGAAACTCATTACCCCCAAAGACATGGAGGATTTGAAAGAGAAGAGTGTTCCAGGGGCAGAAGTGGAACTTCCTGGAAGAAGTGCGTGTCTTCACTTGGAGAAGACTGAGTCAAATATATGGTGGGCGAGGCAGTTCAGCAATCCGCAAAACGTTGAAGCGCATCACGAAACCGCATATGAGATTGTATCACAGATGGACGGAAAAATAGACGCTTTTACGGCTTCGATTGGCACGGGCGGAACACTCATGGGTGTCGCACAGGTCCTTAAGAAGGAATCTCCCAGCATAAGGATAGTAGGAATCCAGCCGGCAAGTTCCAAGATCAAAATGACTCCCGGTATGTCATATCCCAAGAGCGAGATTAAGGGAGGCATAGTTACCAACATGTTAGCAGATCCGAGCTTGATCGACGAAATAGTTGCAGTTTCCGATGATCAAGCTGTGAACATGACACATCGCCTATGGAGGGAAGAAGGGCTGTTCGCCGGAGTATCGTCTGGCGCCAACGTACTTGTAGCTCTTGAACAGGCGAGAAAGCTGGGAAAAGGGGCAAAAGTGGTTACAATTCTGCCGGACAGCGGGGATCGATATCTCACAACTGAACACTACGTTACATAGACGTTCACATTATTGTTCTCATGTGAATGATGGCATTACCTCTCTTGCGAAAGCCTCCATGTCAGCGGTGAATTCAGCAGCGTCTGCCACAGCGAAGTTCAACTGTTCTATCCACTGTGATGTGTCAGGTCTCGGAAGTATACGTCTGCTGGGTATAGATAGCCTATTCCTTGATGCAGCCGCTCATAGTTCCAGTAGTTGACGAATTCTTTGTGGGTTCCGTAGATCCAAGCTTCACAGGTGTATGCTTTATGGAATGCCTCAATCTTACCGATCGTTGAAGGTCTCCGTACGCTGGTGACTATGTGCTCGATGCCGTTTCCACTGCAGAACTCCGTGAACTCCGACCTGCCTCCTCGTGCGGGGTAGAATTGGGTTCCCCGATCCGTCAGGATCTGATCAGGCTTCCCGTATTCCTTCATGGATTCCTCTAGGAGCCTGATGGCATGCTCCGCCGTCGGGTTATGGTGAACCCTTGATCCTGAGATGAAGCGGCTGTGGTCATCCAGGAAGCTGATCATCCACTCGTCCTGTTCGGTGAGCTTGTAGTCTGCCTGCCAGAGGCTGTTCGAATGCTCCCGCACGAATCTATGCTTGCCCCAGACTCTTCTGGGCTTGGAGATTGGATTGTTCAGTCCAGCCTGGTTGAGGATCTTGTGGATGGTTGTGTGGCTTATGGTGGTAGCGTGGTAGTTGCGGAGGTAGCCTTCTATGCGGCATGGTCCCCAGTTTCGTGTTCGCCTCAGCTGGAGGATGAGTTGCGCTGTTGGTTGAGGTGTTCGATGTATCGTGTGGGGGCTATGGGACTTAAGGCGTAGGCCCTCCCACCCATGTTTCCTGTAGACTCGCCACCAACGGTAGACTGTTCTCTCATCGATTCGTAGGGCTGTTGCGATCTCTCCGCTTTTCCACTGTCCGAGTTTTCTGTGAGTGATCCATCTTCTTCGTCGCAGTTCCCTATCCACTGTTGCCTCGCCGCCTTCAATTCAACTCTAAACATTCTTATCACTGACACATCAGGGTGGATAGCTCAGTCGGATTGTGAAGACGCAACGCCTTATAAGAATGGGAAAATGCAATTCGGAACACAAATTCTGATGATTCGAGATGTTGCTGAATCGGGAAAGAGCAAAAGACAGAATGACGAAACACAACCTAGAAGCTCTAATAGCATCATCACCGGCAAACGTACTTTACACTAGCAATCTCTGTCCTTACGGACAAGCCTTCGCGTTACTGCCACTAGAACGAGATGTCGAGCCTGCTATCATAGCACCGATCTCAGGCGCCACACCAGTTGTTCTCATGTCGCCTCCTTGGATTAGTGACGTGCGATACTACGGAGAATTCTACACTAACACGAGTGAAGTCAGGGATCCTATGACTGATCCGGAACGGAAAATGGTAAGCGCTCAAGAATCATGGGAGAAGAAGAAGGAGAAAGACCCGATCGCACTTGTGCTTGCTGTGCTTAAGGAGAGAGAAATCACGAACGGTAAGATCGGCGTGGATGAGTCCAGCCTCCCGTCTGAACACTCAATCTGGCGGAAACTCAAGAATACTCTCCCAAGACTTGAAACTGTTCCAGCACGAGATATTTTCAGAGACATCCGCATGGTAAAATCTGAGGAGGAAGTCGAACGGATTCAAGAGGCAACAAGAATCACAGAGAAGGCTTGGGGGGCTGCGCTTGAACAGACAAAAGAGGGAATGACGGAGAAAGAATTCGCCGAGATATATCAGCACACAATAATCTCGGAACAGGGCACCATCATGTCGTGGATGGGCATGTATGGAGCCCCTATCGCGTTTGGGTGCCGCACAGCCTTCACTGATGTAGCTCAACCTTCCGGTTACCGATTGAAGAAAGGAGATCTTGTGCGGTTCGACGGCGGCTGCGGCTATATGGGGTACATCTGCGATATGGCACGCACCGCGGTCCTTGGCCAGCCGAGCGAGAAGCAGCGAAAATACTACAACGCCATTCTGAAAGGAGAGCAAATAGCCATGGAAATCGCGAAGCCAGGAGCTAAACCCTCAGAAATCTTCAGAGCAGCGGTCCAGAGCGTTAGGGAAGAAGGAATACCACACTATCAACGGCACCACACCGGTCACGGAATAGGTATCGAAGAATACGATCCCCCGCTCATAGGCCCCAACGTTCACACACCGCTAGAAGAGGGAATGATACTGTGCTTTGAAACTCCATACTATGAGATTGGATGGGGCGGACCAATGGTTGAAGACATCGTGGTAATCGGCAACAGACCACGAGTGCTCACCAGATTCAGCTCCGAATTGCGAGAAATCTGAGCATAGAAGAAACGCGAACCAGAATATCCCTTCAAGCCGCTATGAATGAGCTGGACGGTCATTCATGCCCCAGGTAACGGTCAATGTGCTGTTCTATGACTTTCAGGCTGCTTCGCCAGAAGTCGGACTTATGTATGTCGATGCCGAAGCGCGAAGCCAACTCTGCTGGCGTGGCCTCTCCAGTGCTTGCAAGCAATGATTCATAGTCCGACACGAATTGTGACCCACGTTCCTTGTAAAGTGCATACAATCCTGTGCCGAAGAGCAGACCGAAAGCGTAGGGGAAATTGTAGAAGGATAGGTCGGGTATGTAGTAGTGTCCCTTCCAAGTCCACATGTACTTGTGAAGGAAACGTTCGTCCAACCCTTCCCCGTAGGTGGCTTTCTGGCATCGCAGCATGATTTCGCAGAAGTCGTCTGCCGACAGTTCAGACTTCTCGCGGCGTTCGAACACTTCCTTTTCGAAAAGGTATCGAGAGGTTGTGTCAACGATTATTTGACTCGAGTTGACCAGCGATGTCTCCAATATGGCCAGCTCCTCCTGAGCATTGGAAGTCTCCGCAAGCGCTGCTTGAGCAACTATGGTCTCACAGAAAGTGGAAGCGGTTTCAGCGAGTGTCATGGGGGTTCGGGTCTGAAGAATCGTCTTTCCAACCTGGCATTCGTTGTGGTAGGCATGACCCAATTCATGAGCAATGGATGAGACTTGATCTAGCGATCCATCGAAGTTGCAGAGGATTCGCGACTCATCCACAGCGGGCACATCCATACAGAATGCTCCACCACGTTTGCCGTCGCGCGGTTCCGCATCAATCCAACTATGATCGAACGCGCGTTGAGCGAGAGCTGCTAGTCGACCACTGAAGCTTCGGAATTGGGTCAGGATAAACTTCTTCGCTTCCACCCACGTATATCGACGTTCGATCTTGCCAACCGGCGCGAATAGGTCCCACCAAGGCAACGCATCGTGATCAAGCCGTTTCGCTTTTGCTCTCAGATAACGACGAAAAATCGGAAACGAATCTTGCATAGCACCAAGCATTGTCTGCAGGGTCTGGCGGTCGATCCGTCCCTGATCGAGCGCAGAATGCAGCGCGTCCACGCGGCCGCGCCGTTTGTTCAGAGTCACGGCAGAGCCCTTCACGCCGTTGAGGGCTGCTGCGAGAGGCTCACGGACAGACTGCCAGGCTAACAGTTCAGCCTCGTAAGCGCGTTGTCGAACCTGCTCGTTGGGATGGTACTTCAGGTTCTGGAGCTCCGTTATGGGCATCTTTCTGATCTTGCCGTCCACCTCAAAGTTCACTGTGAGCTGAGAGCAAACGGTGCCTTGTAGCTTACTCCAAGCATTTCCACCGCTCAGTTCCAGTTCGGCAGCGAGCGACTCTTCTGGCTCACTCATCATGTAGCGGCTCTGCTCGGCGGTCTCCTTGAGATAGAAAGTGTGAGCTTTCGCCGGACCGTCTTGTCCTAGGATAAGGGGCAGTTTGTCGACAACCAGGCTCATCCAGCCCTTGAATCGGACATCGTGTTTTCGAAGCTGGACAGCCAGAATCTCCAATTCAGACTCAAGACGCTTGGCAGTTGTGTCATAGGAGTCTGTGGTCACAAAGGAGGTAACATAAGCGTTGAGCGTGGAGTACAGTCGTAGTGCAGCATTCATCCGATTTAGATAACCGTCAATAGCTACCTTGATCTGCCCGATATCAGGGTTTGTTTCTGAACCTGATGCAGTCCGCGTAATCTTGTGCCTGTCTAGAAACGCGTCCAGATCATCCAGTTCCGATTCTAGATCTGAAATAGCTCTTTTGAATTGTTCCGACTTGAGGCTGGGATAGACGTTGGAGAGATCCCACCTAGGAAGTGGACCAAGGTCGACCGTCTTCGAGGCCATTTGAGTCGCCTTGAAAGAGTACGATGGTTTCCGAACTTATTTGTTATTCAGCGGATGCCTTGTACCTAGAAATCTGCCGTTTCCTGATAATGGCCAGAAAGCCTTCGACTCCGTCATGAGGAAGGTTTCCATGCATTGTCAAATGTACTGATATTTCCACTCTCGCAAAAGCTGGAAGTCAAACCGGACGCAGGAGAGATGAAATGTCTTGAAGTTGGAAACAAGCCGCAAACGGTAGTCGGCCCTCAATAAGGCTAGCGTCTTCGCCTTGGCTTACCTTTTCTCCTCCGTTTCTTGGCCCTTGGAGGATAAAGAGCGTTTTTGATTTTGTTGAAGGTCTTCTCATCGATAAGTCTGAGCATGTAAAGGAACATCAATATCGCTAGCAGAGAGCGGTAATGAGTTGCGACCTCATCTGCGCTTTTCCCTCTCCGAACTTTCTTTGCTGCCACTCTTGTGGGCTTCTTCTTGACCCGTTTCGTTGACTTCTTGCGCGCCAGTGTCACCATCTCCATGATCGGGATTACACCGGTAGTACCATCGACCGGTTCATGAATTGTTCCACTCCGCGACCATTGTCGAAGCCAAATGGTACGATGAATTCCGCGCCTCGGTAGCCTAGGTCACGAGTTATATCTGCCCCAGGGTTCTTGAATTCGCGACATGAGTATGCGCGTAGTAGATCTGAGAAGTGACACCGTGACCCTTCCTACGCAGGAAATGCTTGACGCAATGAGAAATGCCGAGCTTGGCGACGACGTGTTTGGTGAAGACCCAACGGTCAATAGACTGGAAGCGCTTGCAGCCGACAAGACGGGAAAAGAGGCCGCACTATTGACGACTTCTGGAACGCAGGCCAATCTCGTCAGCGTTATGAGTCAGACAAAACGTGGCGATGAAGTGATACTCGAAGCAGAGGCTCACACTTACACATCTGAGGTTGGAGCTCTTTCGGTTCTTGGCGGTCTTGTGCCCAAGTTGGTGAAGGGGCATATGGGCATCATGAAGGCCGAGGATATCGAGAGAGTCCTAGGACCTCCGGACATTCACTACCCTCCGACAAGTCTGCCGACCAGCTCTTTATTTGAGTAGAATTGAGGCAGACCAGCGCTTGTCTCCTTCGTTCCTAGTTCACCGAAATCTATTGTAAGCTTGTATAGTGGCTTCCTAGCTTCTGGGAAACCCTCGAAAAACACGCCCCACTCAGATGTCGAGTTCAGTGAAGTTATCTACTGATCCGGCTGGCAGCGCCATGCGAATGGTACCTTACTTGCGTCGAGCTCGCTTGTGATTCTTCTTGTTTCGGGTGTTCAGTTTTCCGAATCGTCGTAGTATGGTGGTCCGAGCAGGCTCCACGATAAGCTTTCGCCCGTCCAATTTAATGTGCAACATAGTGCCTTTGGCGAACGGGAAGTTCGAATCAGTGGTGAGTTTTGTCGGCAGGTAGATGCGTGGAGACTCGTAGGTCCTGCCGTCCGGCATCCTCTTCTTCGTTATGACATAGCTGGTGACTGCTTCTCTCATGGTTTGCCACTTTCGGGTTCAAACTTTGACGTAGCCGTGCCTTGAGATAACAAATTCTAGCATGAATCTGTCAAAATCGCCTGTGGCCGCCGGGCGGGTTGCGGCTTTCAGATGCTAATGTCAAATTGCCCTGTTGACACATACATGCACAAGCTTCGCGCTCTGCAGTTTGACCTAGAGGAAATGCTCGCAGTCCACTAGGATCTGCCGGTACCGGAAGCAGCTGATAATGTGGCGCGTGCACCATTCCAACCGCTTGCGTGAATGAATAGTAGATGATTGACCCAAGGAACTCACACCCACGTTCATGCAGGGCTCTGGTCACAGAGTCAGATTCAGTTGTCGTGGTGGGTATGGCTGAGAGTGGTTGAACTTGTTGCGACCCGGCCTGCCTCTAGTGAACCGCCAGAGGAATCGGTCGAAGGAACCGAATTCCTTTCTGATTTCCAAGAGTTTGCGTGCATTCGCTATTGTTGCCGTGATTTTCAGACGATTTCGAATGATCCCAGAGTGCGCGAGTAAGCGTTCCACATTTCTGACGGTCAATCGTGCTACTTTCTCTGCCTCGAATGAGGCAAATGCTTCATGACAGTTGCGTCGTTTCTCTAGAATGGTGATCCAACTCAGAGCCGCTTGGGCTCCTTCGATGACGAGAAATTCAAACAGTTACGCGTCATCATGTATTGGAGCGCCCCATTCCATATCGCGATATTCAGGTAACGGATCGCCGTTTGCCTACGCACACCTCTGCGTATGCATGTCAGCCTCCGACACAGTAACGACAAAGGTAGGCAATTGGAAGCTTGAAGGCTCTTAAGCAGGATGGCAATCGAACTTGAATTGACCACAGTCGTCTACGATAGTGTACGGAAGGTGTTCGATCGCCATGGTTGAGTTGGAGTTGATGCTCGGTGACATTACAAAATTGAAGGTTGACGCAATTGTAAATGCGGCTAATACCACCCTTCTTGGAGGTGGGGGTGTTGATGGAGCAATTCATCGAGCCGCCGGACCGGAGCTCCTCGAAGAATGCCGTAGGCTTGGTGGATGCCCTACCGGAGAGGCTCGAATAACCAAAGGACACAGACTACTAGCGAAATATGTGATTCACACTGTCGGCCCGGTGTGGCATGGCGGGAAGGGCAGAGAAAATGAACTTCTTGCAAGTTGCTATCGCAACTCTCTAAGACTGGCTGAAGAGAATGGGATCAACTCGATAGCCTTCCCATCAATAAGCACTGGCGCCTATGGATTCCCGATAAATCGCGCTTCGAAGATTGCCGTACAATCTGTTCAGGAATCTCTAAGTACACCGAAAGGAATCGAACGAGTTGTCTTCGTCTGTTTCTCACAAAGTGACTGTGAAACCTACAAGGAGATACTCAGGAACACGAGAACGATGTAAGAAGTCGCGGATGTTAATTGACCTTCCACAAGCGTATGACGGCAATTGCTGAGATTCGAAAACGTTTTCTAGCGATTGCAGGAACTTCACGGGCATGTCGAAATCGAAGATCAACTTGTACTATTCAGGGATCCAAGTACGCGACTTGAAGCGGTCATTGCGGTTCTACCGCGGCCTCGCTCTGAGAGTTCACCGCCGAGGAACGATGGATCATGGTGGCAAATGGGTCCACTTGATTGATCCGTCAACGCGCCAGAGACTTGAGTTGAACTGGTATCCGAAGGGCAGCAGATTCTACGAGACGTATAGAAACGGGAGTGAGCTCGACCATATTGGGTTCATCGTGGACGATACGCTGAAGTGGTTTGAGCGCTTGGTTAGGCATGGAGCGAAGATCGCTGCTGAGCCATTCGGCGATGAACACGAGACATTGGCGTATGTGAAGGACCGCGATGGAATCTGGATTGAGCTCATAGGACCCGGCAGGAAATCGGCGCCCAAGAAGTAGTCTTAGCTCAACGAGCGATCAGAGTCCCTAGCTCTGTGACTTTCGATTCTCTTTGATAAGTTGATGAGCTCTCCTTGCTGCCCACTCTACAAGTGGAGCGCAACGTTCATGGTGAATTCTTGCGCGGTAGGCGTCGGAACCTTCTGGCGTCTTCATATCAACCCCGGTTAGTTCACGGCACCTACACGTGCCGAAGGTTCTCGCGAACTCGTTGTAGAATCGGTCGACTACGGAATAGCATGGTTCTCGACTTTCCTCAGGTCTGCTGCGACCGAATGCTAGGCCAATCGTAATTACTCCGCCTATTAGGGCTCCGCATGTGTCGCCGTTCCTTGCTATACCACCTCCGAAGCCTGTGGCGATCCTAGGAATGAACGATTCTGCGCCTTCCTTCGCCAATTCGCTGTATCTGCTAACCGTGAGTAGAACCGATTCTGCACAGTTACCCTGAATCGAAGTTACGTCTCACGTCCTCTTCAAGGCCCATGAAGCATCAACCATTCACGCTATTGGTACACTTCCAAAATAGTCTATTCGTACATGTCAGATTCGGTAATCAGTGATAGTAAGTCCAATTGGAACCTATTTTACTACAACAACTCGAATCGGATTCCCGATGTTCTCTTCAACGATACGAATTCCCTCGTTCACATCCTCTAGCCGCACCTTGTTTGTTACCGAGGTTGAAAGATCCAACTTCTTGGATTCAACGAGTTCTATCAATTTCGATAGTTCTGATTTCAAATGGTCGTCTGAGCCGATCAACTCCATCTCCTTTCCGATTATCGTTCTGTACGGAGAGAGCTGGATTTCATCCGAGCTCACACCCACCAAGACAACTCTCCCACCCATCCCGATGCATCTGACTGCGTTCTCAACGGTTTTCCTCTGGCCTACGTAATCCAGAACAACATCAGCAAGCCGCCCATCAGTTATCTCTTTGATGCGCTCTACTGGATCCACCGAGATCGCATTCACGACCTCACTCGCTCCCATTCTCGTAGCTGTTTTCAGTTTTCCTTCTGATATGTCGACGGCGATGACTTTGTCGGCCATGAATACCTTGGAGGCGAGTTGGACAGCATGTGCTCCGAGTCCTCCGACGCCGTAAACTACCACGACATCTCCACTTCCCACTCTTCCTCTTCTCAGCGAATGATAGGCGGTTGAGACCGCACATCCAAGGATCGCTGCTTGCTCAAACGGTATACTTTCGGGCAATTTCAAGACATTTCGAGCGGGAACTTTCACGTACTCAGCCAGACCACCGTCAACAGTCTTACCTATCATCTGATACTTTCCACAGTAGTGCTCTCTATCAGTCCTGCAGTAAATGCAATTTCCACAACTTATCACGTAATGCACAAGAACTCGGTCTCCTTTCTCCACGCCTTCAGCTTCGCCTCCTGTTTCCGCGATCACTCCAGAGATTTCATGTCCCAAGGTTATGGGAAACTTGCTAACTGGACTTACACCGCTGCAATAGTGTATGTCCGAGTGACAAATGCCGGCCCCTCGCACATCAACAAGAACATCCTCAGCCCCGATCTTCGGGATCTCAACAGAATCTACACTCAGCCTCTTGCCTACAGCATGCAGTCTAGCTGCTTTCATCATTTCCACTGTTCCAACTCAACCGGATTGTTTCAGGCCGTGGATCCTCTGCCACCAAGCGACTGACAAGACGGGCCTATGAACTTGTTCGACAAATTTCTCGGCAGAATATCAATTGAGACCAGTTCACACCTAGGCATGCATCAACCCAATGGATTGATCTTCACCAAAGCTTATGTAATAGGCATGGTCGCTATTCGACAACCAAGAAAGGTTTGGGTAGGCACTTGGTTCTTCCAGGGTATTGTGTTGTATGTGGGACATCGAATCCTGCGTACAATAGGTACTGCGTGAACTGTGGAACTCCACTTCCCCAACGAAGTCCGGCTCCAACTGGAATCTGCCCGAGATGTTCGAATGTCAATAACCCGTACGCGAACTATTGCGGACGATGCGGAACGCGCCTGAGATAGAGGGCAGCTGTCAAAAGGAGCGAGTAGCCCTAATTCCTTTCTCGTATCAGCACTGACTGAGCTTGTGAGAATCATTCGCTCATTGCTTTGCGACTTCAGCTGCAATCCGAGGTAGGGATGATACATGAAGTTCTGCGACAAGTGCGGATCATATATGCGAGAGACGTTCAACGGCTTCAAATGCTCTCGTTGTGGCAATGAGTTGCATACAGGGATAGTGGAAGTCAAACAAATGAAACCCCGTGAGGCTGCTCCTATAGATGTCATCTCCAATTCGGAAGAGGGTTATAGAAAGGTAAGCAAAGCATGTCCCCGTTGCGGAAACTCTGAAGCATTCCGTAGCGTCCTTTTCTCTTCCGGTGAGCACGCAGGAGTTAGACAGGAGAGATCGCTGCAGCGTCTAACCTGCACCAAGTGTAGGTATTCTTGGACCGAAGACTGAGGTCAAGCAGGTGCATGTACGGTGATCTCCTTGACCTGCTTTGCATCCGCCCAAGCGAACTTGTTTGCGAGGGTTTTTGGATAGAACGCATGCCAATCATAGCCTACTTTCCGACCGAATTCCACGGTGACCCTCGGATCGATGTAGTTCCTCAGCGAAGTGCCAAGATTCCATTTTTGACTGAGGCGCATCTGAGCAAGGCGAAGTTGGAGGGCCTTTCGTCTCTTGGCGGCTGATCTGTCTTTCTTTCCCTTCAGTGATTTTAGCATCTGGAGCCTCTTGTCGTAGGTTTCTTGCCACTTCTTAGGTATGGCCTTCTGGTGGTTGAGCAGTCGAGCAACGACGGCGTTTGCGTCTAGGAGTGCCATCTTCTTCTCTGAATCCTCGCTCTCTTTTGTGACCTTCGATTGTTCCAGCTGTTGTCTGAAAAGTTGTGTTGCGGAGAAAGTGCGGAATACCTTGGGGCTTAGGCGCGGCATGACTTCGGAGAAGAATTCTCTGACGGCATCCGTAGTTATTCCGCTAAAGATGCGATCACCATCGGCACTGAACTCCTTTAAGTTGCTGTAGGCTTCAGGAGTCACCTCTTCCTCCCTTTCGAATAAGATCGAGTCCTTGCCGAGGAAATGCAATTTCACCCTGGGCAACGATTTGTGCAATCGAATATGTTCGCTTCGAAGACTTGTGGCGCCGACGGTCCCGCTCTCGGTCTCCTGCTCGTCACCGACTCGGATCTTGAAGACATCGATTAGGTATGCGACCGTGGCCACCTTTCGGCGCTTGATATCATCGCCAGCCAAGTTTCTCGCAATATGATCTCGAACCTCATCGATCTTGGACTCAAGCTCGTTGGCCAAATCGAATTTCTCCTGCACACGTTTCTGTTTCATAGGAGTGGCGTCATGGAACCATACGTACTTGACCTTCCCCGTCAGCTTGTCTGTCCACCGCGCTATCCATAGCTCGTCGGGACGCCATTCCCTTCCGCTCCATTCGCCTAGCGGCGTGGGTGCATCAGGACTGAGGTTCAATGTGACGCCCTTAGTGCTGATGGCCGGTTTCCATCGCCCTCTCATCGGATGCTTCCCGCGTCCAAGGAAAATTCCAGGAGGCTCGACGGAGTAGTTTCCGATCTCCATCTTCACCCCGTCTACGGTTGCCCAACCGTATCGCGCCTTGCGCTCTTCGCGGATCTTCTTTCTGGCCTGAGCAAGCTGTTTCTTTTCTTCTTTGGACATGCTCGCTTTGCGAGTTCTCTCGGCCTCAATCCATTGAGTGATAGGCGCCCAGTCGAAGTCCTCCAGCGCAATTTTCTCTTTGAGACCTATGGCTTCCGCAAAATCCTGCATGAAGTTAGAGCGGAATCTTCGATCCTCTGCGTACGGCGTTCCGAATTTCTGTGCGAACTTGACAGCCATCTCCTCTTGCAATGGTGTAAGTTTGATTGGTCTGCCGCGGAAGGTTATGGTGAAACCCTGCGGCGCGTACGGGTCCGGCACTAGGACTCCGTTGTGCATGAGTTGCTTTAGCCTAGAAGCCATTCTGATTCTCTTCAGCGATGATTCTACAGCCATGTCACGGTGGAATATTGATCTTCGATATGCAGGTTTGGAAGCAATTGTACTGAGAACGGGGCTATAATAAGATCACTGGTACACTTCAGCCAGTTGATCAATGTCTCTCGCGATTGGGAGACACGAACTACTATGAGGCAGTCCGAGTCATGTTTGGTGAGATTTGCAATGCCACGCGTCATTCATTTTGAAATACCCGCAGGCATTGCGGAACGCGCCGTCAAGTTCTATTCGGAAGTCTTTGGATGGAAGATGCAGAAGTGAGATGGGCCGGAGGACTACTGGTTGGCTGCGACCGGTGAGGAACACCAGCCAGGAATAAATGGCGCAATAATGGAACGAACGAGCCTAACGAGCTCTACAACAAATACGATTAATGTCTCCTCAGTCGACGAATATGCGGCTAAGGTCACCAAGGTCATACAATTTGTGGGTTTGCTTGTCTTGGGCTTTTTCTGGTTGCACGGAGTCGTGCTCTCTGTCCTAGGGATGGTATTGCTTGTGTTCGCAATGACTTTGCTACGGTGTCGGCCGGCCGTAGAGAGAAACCACTGTTGGGCTTCCCGCCCAGGTCGAGAGCTCGTCATTTCCACCGTGGTTTCAGTAATTGTTTTTGTGCTATTGGGAGTCTACGGAGTCATTATGCCAGCGCTCACAGTGGATCAGGTCCTGTTGATCTTAGCGTTCTCAGCGGTATCCACATTAGGAGTCGAATTTCCGAAATACCACGCATTCAGAGCGTTCGGACTGTAACAGACTCACGACATCATTCTCTTGGCGTTCAAAACGCAGGTTGCGTTTGCCGTAGCTGGCAACACAAACACTTGCGCAATAGAACAAAGCCACAGAACCTTCCAACTTATCTACGAGACCCAATTGACCCTTCGTTAATGTTCGCCGTGACGTTAAGTATCATTGGTTTGATCGAAAAACATCTCGCCGAACACATCCACATGGAGCGACAAAGGCTCAATATCCAACTGTCACCACGAAAAGCATTGACTCTACAAGAGGAACTCGACGGCCACAGGGATTATGCCCAGCGAGTGCGCTATCGCTATTTCCAAGCGTCTGGTGAGTCTGCGTGCAGAGATTTTGCGCGCCTGCCACGGCAATACATCTACGTCAATCAAGACCCGAGATGCAAGGAATCAGAAAAAAACGTTGGGAGAGAAAGGTGTTACTGGAAGTCTGCATTTCGTTAGCGAACGATTGGGTCATGTGATGGTTAGCGTCGAATCTCCCATGAACCAGAACGGTGGAGCATAGTATGAATCTAGCGGATCCTTTGGTTGGTCGCGGCTGTAAGGCGAAACTGTATTGAACACAGCATCCAACACGGTTTGTCCACTCACTAGTTTGCTCATCAGTAGTCCTGTGAGACTATCGATCGTGCCGAACGTGAGGGTAATGTATCCATCACAGAAGACAACTGCACCAAGACCTGCCCTGATCAGCATTGGCGCTATTTCGTTCGACTTGCTTGAGATTAGCACTGCCAGTCTAACATTTCCGAGGGAAGCTGAGGCGAAGTGATTGCTGAAGAAACCAACGCTGACGCCTACAATACCTGCGTTCACATCAATCCATCCTGTAGCTATGTCTGACGCGTATTTCTGTTCGATCGCTGGAGTGTATACTTCTCCTACAAACCAATACTGAACGTGGTTGATGTTGTAGACGTTGGTGCGCCAGAGCACTAGATCGTAGTCGTTTAGTTGGTTAAGCAGGAAATCAATCGTCACTGCATTGTTCGCGAGAAAGGTTACGCTGTATCCGGTTCGTTCTAGCTGGCGGGTAATGAGAGTGCGGTAGATACCCATCGGCACTAGATTGTCCAAGGAGGAGAGTATGACGGCCTTTCTCTGCCTCTGAGCAGTTGCGGGAATCGTAGTGGAGAGTGGTAGCGATAGCAAGATCAAAATCGTAGCAATGAGAAATATCCTTTTCAAATCTAACACCATTAGGTTGAGTCACATTCTGCAAAGACAAAAGTGTTTTCCAGTTCTATGACAGGGTTGAGTAAAACGGCTCTTGTGGAATTGCGAAGTTTACCTCAACTGTAACACAGGGCGCTCAACATGACTGCTGCATGTTACAGGGTCAATAGTTCGAAGGATCGACATTGAGCCAACAATCATCATTTTCGTTTCTACTTAGCTTGAGAGCGCTTGAGCATTGGCGAAATCACTGCAATGATCTATCCTGCCGCAATTGGCAGTAGTTTCAGATTCTCTATATGGGATAACTAGATCACACAGGGTTCGACGCCGAGGCTATGCCACCAGCTCTCCTCGAAAGACTGTGACTGCCTGTCCTCCGATGAACACACGTTCTCGTCCGAAGCGAACGTGAACGACTCCACCTCGTTTGGAGGCCTGATGCGCTATGAATTCGCTTTTGTGAAGCCGACTCCGCCAAAAGGGACCAAGGCAGCAGAATGAAGATTCCGTGACCGGATCTTCTTCGACTCCAAGCCTGGGTGCAAAGAAACGAGAGACAAAATCATAGGGTCTGGTGGTTGCTTGAGCGGTAACGATGATACCCTTGATCGGGATTGAACGCAGCAGAGCGATGTCTGGTTTCATGTTTCGGACAATATCGTCAGACTCGACTTCCACGAGCACGTAAAGCTGATTCTTACCAACATACTTCGGGTGGACGCCCAGAGATCTGGCAAGATCCGGATGAGCGGTTGCTGGTTCTTCTGGTTGGGCTGGGAAATCTGGCTCAATCCCACTCCCCTTTGCGTCCGGCGGTTAGAAGCCCGGTGCGGGTGTGGAAGCACGCCTGCTCTGAGGTTTCAAGTTGCCCGTCTCCCACAATACGTGAGCACTTGCCAGTGTTGCGTGGCCGCATAGATCAATTTCAACTGTTGGCGTGAACCAGTGTAGATTGAAGTGGTCTGCTTCTCGATGAAGGAAGGCTGTCTCGGAGAGATTCATTTCTCGTGCAACGTTTTGCATCCATTGCTCATCGCGAGGGTTGGGTAAGATGCAGATCGCCGCGGGATTTCCAGCGAACGCTCTATCGGTGAACGCGTCCACTTGAAAGATCGGCAAGGTCATAGTTCAGCTCTATGCAGCGTGGAGAGTACTATTCCTGATCTTGTTGTGTCCTCACAGACGATCGATTCTTGCACTATTGACGGTATGAGCGCTTTCCCTAGAGCCGCGCGTTACAGCAATCGCTCGAGATTCGAAACCCTGTGAAATGGCAGTTCCAGACGGGAATGGTTCGTTGTCACTTGACGCAAGAAGACAGAATATAGACTAGGTCCGATAGCGGCTGGCAGTTACGAGATTGTCGAATTCCGAATGTATGGTCTATAGAGAACGACTTTCGCGTAAAGTATACAGAAATGCACTATAATCGCAGAGGCCACAGTGGAGCAGGATGTTCTATGGGTGCAGATGCGATAACGACAATCAACTTCGTTCTATCCTTCGCGATACTCCTTCTGGGTATCGCGGTGTACAGTAGGAGAAAGGACAACTTAGCTCTCTATATTGGCGTGGCTTTCGGTCTCTTCGCCTTCTCCCATCTCGCGAATCTTCTGGGGTTTGCTGAAGTCTTGACAAATGTCCTGATCGTCGTTAGAACGGTTGCGTACCTGATAGTTGTCTTTGCATTGCTCAAGCGATGGAAACCCTAGCAAGTACTGGAAGACCGGCAAGATGACTTGCGATTGGAAATAGTGATGAATGAAGCTGGATTCTTGTGAGCGGTGCTTCGACGACGAGATGCCAGTGTCAGCAAATCAGATTAGAGGAGGATTGAGGCTATGATACGCCTCAGATCGAACGGGCCACACGTCTTTTTGTATGTCCCTTGATCCAGTAACTCATCCAACCCATCGAAGTTGATTTGCATTTCAATCGCCTGTAGATGCGTAGTGCATATCTACGCTATAAGTGGTTACTACAATTCTCGACATAGCGAGTCCCGAACTATCATGGCGGTGAATTGTGTCTGTCTGTTGCGATTCCTAGCCTCAGCTGACTTTCAGACTGCTATTATCGTGAGCCGAGCTTTCGTTTTGTGGTATTGTTGATTCATGAAATTAATCCATAATCTCATGAATACATCGGCATGGCACACTTCGAGGTAGCAATTCACATGACGAAGGGCAACAGACCTCTCTTTTATGGTTGGATTATTGTTGCTGCATGCTCTTTCGCGGTGTCCGCGCTGGGATTCATGTTTTGTTTCGGAGTGTTCTACAAGCCGCTGATGAATCAGTTTGGGTGGAAAGCAGCCGACGTGGCACTGGCACCGTCCATCTTCGGATTCGTGTATATTGCAGCAGTCCTCCCCGTCAGTTGGGCATACCAGAGATACAGCATCAAACCGATCATACTGCTGGGCGGACTTCTCATGGGGACGGGGCTCGCCCTTTCTAGCTTGACAACTAGTCTATGGCAACTATACTTGTTCTACGGTGTTCTTGGGGGAATCGGCTCAAGCACCATATGGGTTCCGTTCACTTCCACCATAATGAAGTGGTTCTCACGAAGGAGAGGAGTTGCCATGGCGATCGCCCTCTCTGGACAGGGATTAGGATCTGCAGTGATCGCGCCCTCGTTGTCATATGTCATTCTGACCAGCGGTTGGCGGACGGCTTTCCTTCTTGCAGGCGCGTCAACATTCTTGATCATCTCATCGTCAGCTCTTCTAACAAAAGGTTCGCCTGGAGAAATGGGGCTCAGACCCTACGGCCAAAACCCGGATAACGAGCACTGGTCCGTCGAACATCGAAACAAAATTGCTGCTGGAGACTATTCGATTCGTGAGGCGCTTCACATGAAACCGTTCTGGTTGCTTTACAGTCTGTGGTTCTTCAGCCATATCGTGGCCACAACATATACTCAACACATTGTTCTGTTTGCCATTGGAATAGGCATCCCGTTGATTTCGGCATCTTTGGTGCTTGGCACTATCGGGTTGACAAGCATTGCGGGCAATTTGACCGTGGGCTTCTTGCAGGATAGAATCGGTCTCAGACGCGCCCTAGTCTTCTGCTATTCGCTGACTTTGGCGTCGGCTGTTGTCCTTCTTTCCACCAGAAGCATGATGTGGCTTTTCTTGTTTGCGGCAATGTATGGTTTCTCGTTTGGAGGAAGGACCACACTTGAGGTTCCGCTTGCCAGCAGCTTCTTCGGATTAGCCAATTTGGGAACAGTAGTGGGCGCTCTGGAGACGGCGTTCGGTGTGGGAGGTTTTATCGGACCCTACCTAGCGGGACGTGTGTACGACATCACGGGTCGATACTCTGAAGTGTTGCTTTACTGCGCCGTCCTCTCGACTCTTACTCTCGCAATTGCTACTGCCATCAAACCATCAACAACGCACAGCTAATCCGCGTTTGAACAGACAAAATGTCAGTATCCGTTCACATCATCGCGCCGGAGTGTCCGCGACCATCGACAAGAGAGACTACGTCAAAGAAAGGGGTCAGGCTGAGCGTTGCAACCCTCAGCCGGCTTAGACTTCTCAGATGGCTTTCCACACTGGAGAGTATGCAAGTCCCCATAGAGGTGAAAGGGCACGCAGAGTCATTCAACCAATAGATTTCGTCAATTCAACTTGCTGAGTTCGATCAGAAAAGCACTGATTCTTTCGATGACAGCTTCAATTACCTTTCTTCCATTTTCTCGATCAGCTCTCGTCGCATAACCAACAGTCCCGCTGCTAGTCAGCTCTAGAAAACTGGGAAGTGCGCCACGGACCTTGGGCGGTGCAGCATAGAGGTCGTATTTGACAAAGGAGGATTCGGACTTCGGAATCACATCTGTGGCGCGCGACATCTCCACTCGCTGATTCAGAGCAAGTGCAATCGAAGTTTCCGTTTCGTCTGCGTGGAACACGGGACGTCCGCACGTCTTTTCTATGACATCAGCCGCGATTTCCCAGAATTCTACCAGATACAGGTGGGTTTTGGTCTCGAGCCCCAGCTCGCTTATCACGACATCCAAGGCAGCTGAATTGCCGGCATGACCGTTGACTATGACGACTTTCCTGAACCCGTGTTGAATCACGCTTCGACATACCTCTCTCATGAGGTCGATGCAAGTCTCTGCTCTCAGGCTCATTGTTCCGGGAAAGGCCATATGATGAAGGGAAATTCCATGCTGGACGGTTGGACAAACGACAGGCGGCACTTTGCCCTGCAATCTCTCGGCGACTGACTTTGAGAGCTGAAAGGCATTGTAATGGTCGTTGTCCAATGGGAGATGTCATCCATGTTGTTCCGTGGAGCCGACGGAAGCAACTGCAACATCATATCTCTTTAGATTCTCTTGAACCTCAGGCCATGTGAGTTATGACAACAAATAGCTTTCAGACGTGGTCTCGCGTTCTTTAGCGGTCCGCACTAAGCGCCTCTCTGCCGTTATCAGCTAGGGAAATCACAAAGAGAATACTGCAGCAGAATAGAATGACTGCCATGGAAAGAGATACTGCTGGAAGCCTCCGCATTTTTTCTCACCCTTTGCTTCCTAGCGCTATTGAGTCCGCATCCTCGAACATGGATGCCGCATTCTCCACTGCTCGATGCTGGCAATAAGTGACAAATACCTCCGTGCTATGCTTGCGACTCATAGGTCACGTCGAAAAGGATTGAAGCTACATAGATGACTCAGTTGAAACAAGAAAGAATCCCTCAACTGAAAGGCGTTTACGCGGCAAGGAAAGTTGTTAGTCGCTATCTGAAACCAACACCTCTCATCTACTCAAGGAGACTCTCTAGACTTCTTGAATTTGAAGTCTACTTGAAGTTGGAGAACCTTCAACCAACTCGCGCATTCAAACTGCGCGGAGGCATCAACTACATGGAGAGAAAGAAAGAAGAGGCACTCGCGCGAGGAGTCATTACGGCTTCTACAGGGAATCATGCTCAGTCAATCGCTTACGCAGGCCACCTATTCGGCGTCGAGGTCAAAATCGTCATGCCCAAAGGAGTTCCTGAACTCAAGGCCAACGCCGTTATGGATCTTGGAGCTGAGGTCATAACCTACGGCAATTACTATGACGAAGCGAAAGAGTATGCTGAGAGGCTAACCCTAGAGAGAAACTACCTTTACGTCCATGCCAGTGACGAACCGCTCCTTCACGAAGGGGTTGGAACGATGCATCTCGAAATCATCGAGGAGCAACCGGACATAGATGCCGTGGTAAACCCGATCGGAGGTGGGTCCGGAGCCTCAGCAGCCTGTGTGGTCTACAAGACCCTAGATCCAGCGATCAAGGTCATTGGCGTTCAGGCCGCAGGGGCCCCGGCTTTCTACAATTCGTGGAAAGAGGGTGCAATCACACGATCCTACAGTGTGAATACAGATGCCGAAGGGCTGGCCACTGCACGTGCATACGATCTCCCATTCAAAGTCATGCGAGAGAGGATTGATGACGTGATACTGGTGAGTGACGAGGAAATGAGACAAGCGGTCAAGACACTCTTCATCGCAACCGGGCAGGTTGCGGAACTATCAGGAGCAGCTTCGACGGCAGCAGCCATCAAGATCAAGGATCAACTCAAAGGAAAGAAAGTGGCACTCTTGGTCAGTGGAGGCAACATAGAAGCTAAGCAATTAGCCAACATACTCCAGTCCTAAGTCACATTGTTTGAGGAATGGACATGATGAAGAAAGCAAGTCACTTGTGGGTGAGGGAGTTTCCTGGAGCCATCACGGTGTGTGACTCAAAGGGAGTTATTCTTGAGATCAACGATGAGGCCTTGGAGGCCTTTCGAGATCAAGGTGGCGAGAAGCTGATTGGCACGAATGTGTTGGACTGCCATCCCGAACCTGCACGCACAAAGGCGAAAGAGCTTATGGAGAAGCGTCAGCTTAACGTTTACACGATCGAGAAGAACGGCGTAAGGAAACTGATCTATCAGTCTCCTTGGTACGTGGATGGCGAGTATCGAGGTTTCATTGAACTCTCTTTGGAGATTCCGGATCAGATGCTTCACTTCATCCGTGATTAAGCATCGTTATGGTTTGAGTTGACGGGAAATTACCAAGCGCAGCGCATTCAAGAGTTAAGAAGGCATTGTAAGTACCGTACAGACCCTAGTTATCGATTACAACTGACTTCGGCAGCTACAGATTTCGCGGAAGATCTGCTCTCGAACATCAACTCAAATGCGCAAGGTAGATCTAACATTAAAGAGTCGACGCGTCATGCTGTATAGATTATCTGGGAGAGAATGGAGGATTCTCAGAATGAAGATTCGCATCTGGCAGGTCGTGAGCCTCGCGCTTCTACTACTGGCTGCTGTCACTTCCCTGATTCCTGTAAGAGCAGCCGGCGGAGAAGGCTCTCTAGAACTCATCATTCAAGGCTATGGAAGTGTTCACGGTCAACTGAAGGACGCGGTCATTAGTTCCGATGGGAGTATCGCAATGACGATGGTGGTCAACGATCAGCTCCAAAATTCTCAGGCTTTCTTCCCGGTGACCGCTGGGGGTTCTTGGAATGGTGTTCGGGAAGGTTCGAATGTATCCGGGTCCATCAGCGATGTTCGCGGGAAGGTCCAGATATGTGTCGTCTTCTCCTGCAACGACGCGAAGTTCACAGGTCAAGGACAATGGATGGGCACACTCAATGCAAGCAACGCAAATGGAACCTTTCAGGGCACAATAACCTTCACGAACTCTCCGGTCCCCCAAGTTCAAGTCAATCAACCTCTACCAGTTACCGGATTCTGGAATGCCGATTTCCTACTTCCAGTGCCAGAATTCGAATCACAGCAGATGGTTTACATCATGGCATTTGCCGCTGTCTTTACGCTGATCTCGCTTCGTTGCAAACGCAACTCGAACCAAAACGGGCGACACATCGCGCAGCCTACCTCGAGGATTTGTCGACGCAATAGACTCCCTTGAACACACTCACCCCTGTTTCTTCAGCGGATCGACATAAATGCGCATAAGACGTAAAGAGACCGGTGAGATTGACTTCGAATGAAGACCTCTCACGCGATCCCTGCCGGCGGCGCCAATTACATGCCAGCGGCTTCTGGGTGAGATTGTTAATTTTGGTTTGTGGATGCAGAAGCAGGGGTACAGGTCTTCGAGCTGTTATTATGGAGTTCAAGCGCTCAAATCTCTGGCTCGTAGAGTTAACTTGCTAGACCCGAAGGCGGTCAAGGAATACCTCGCCAAAGCCTCCTGTACTGAAAGCAGGAAGCTGAGACGGGTCAATGAACTAATCAGGTTCTACAAAGTGGAAGGGGATACCCTTTGAACCACTGCATTACAGGCAGGTGGATAAACTACCGTTCATTCCGCTTGAGTCAGAGATTGACGCGTTAATTTCCGGTAGCGGAAGAAAGACCGCATGTCTCCTACAATTGCTCAAGGGGACTGGAATGAGGGTCGGTGAGGCGTGGTCAGCGAAGTGGACTGATCTTGATCTTCAACGGAACTTAATAGTTGTTCAACAAGAGAAGGGCAGCAGGTCCAGAGCCCTTAAGACTAGTAATCAATTCATTTCAATGGTCAATTCGCTTCCGAAGAACTCACCAGTCATATTCAGACTACCCAGCCAAGACGCCATCACTTCCCTAATGCATGCCAGAAGAAACTTCGAGCGCCAGAGAAAACGATTGGCAGTCAAGCTGCAAAATCCTCGATTGATGCAAATTCACCTTCATACATTAAGACACTTCAAAGCGACAATGGAATATCAAAAGACAAGAGATATCTTGCATGTGATGAAGCTGCTTGGTCATCGCAATATCATGCACACGTTGATCCATACTGATCTCGTGGATTTTGGCTCTGAAGAGTACGTATGCAAGGCCGCCAACACTGTCGAGGATGCCACGGCTCTCGTGGAAGACGGATTCGATTGTGTTTGTGAGGTTGACGGAGTCAAGATATTTCATAAGCGAAAGTGAATCGAGTGTTGTGACTCAACTGGTGGACAGTGACGTGAGCATGCGAGTTCTAGAAAGCTGTGGCCCTAGTCTAGTTGCTTGAAACTCCATCGGGTATCAAGCTAGTATCTACGGTAGTTGTAGCGAGCACCGAATGAATCATGTAAGACGAAGTGTCGCCACGGTAAGTCGTCGCGGTCTTGGTGGTTTGCGCTTCACTATTCGTCACTTGGGGCCCCGATAGACTAAGGAAGAAGAATGTGATCGCAGCCGTCAGAGCGCCTCCCGCTAGAAAGCTTATCGCTTCACGTCTAGTGATTCTGGTTCGTGGGAATGAAATAGGCTCTTCCGGTGAGTGCGTCATGTGAACACACAACGGTTTCAAGAGATATCTGCATTGCCATTATGACGTACGGCATATCATCATGCAACTTCGCCGATTCCAACACGCAATTGACTATTTCCACACATGATTCCTCTTGCTTCCGTCCCAAACATCTTCTTCAGTACGTTAGTATGCGCTCGGCTCAGGAGCAGTCGTTCAGTTTCTTGTGGCCACGAGCCTATCTCGCATATGTAACGAACTGGGAGTGGAAGTTGTCTTGTTGAATACCTCGCGTAGGTAGCTTTTGCTTCTTGGAATTCTTTGAGTAGCCGCGGAACGTGCTCCTTCTCTACTGCGCTTGGGCTGAGAGCGTAGTAGGCATGATCTGGACTGAGGGATTCAAGCAGTGTAAAAGGCGCAAGTTGACTTGTCCGGAGCAAATGCTCCAGTTTGGACTTGATCAATTCAATTGGCGTGCCGAATGGGAATCTAGTCAGAATGACATTCCTATTCACGGTGCCGAAGACCTGTGTTCCCAAGAACAGAAATTGTGTGGGGGCGTCAGCCTGTTCGGACATCCGTGGTCCAGTTTGGCTGTCCTGATACTTCATCCTATTCTCGACGTCATCCCCACGAAGGGTCGCTGGACTATGAGGCGCTGAGGCTGACACCCTCTCCACTTCAAAACGATCTAGATCTACGACCGCCGCCTCTGTCCCGGTCTTGCTGTTCGTTGAACCAATTAGTCGTATGAGACTCTTAGGGCCGAGTGTCACCTCTACATCTACGTGAACACCCAACGACTGTACCTCTCGGATTAGAGGTTCACGCAGTTTCCGATATTCAATTAGACGATCGCTCGGCAGCTCTTTTGTCAAAGCAAGATCATGTTTCGTGACGCGTAGATGGAAACCCCGCCCCGAGAACACTGCAATTGGTTGGTATCCCTTCTCCAAGAGCCAATCTCTACATGACAGCGCATTCTCTCTTGCAAGTCTTATTCCGCGCTCATCTGAGTCGATGTCGAAAACTAGGTCTCCTCCCAACAGGAGATTGTCTGCCTGCTGAAATCCTCGCTTCTTTCCTCTGAAATCATTGAAGCTCGCCATTGAAGGATTACAGAAGTATGCAATGGAGTGATAGACATCAATGGGCTCAGTCCTTTGGATAACTCTCTCCAACTGTGATGAAGTGCGGATCTGATCGCGTATCTGCCTCATGTGCCCGTCTGGAAATTTGATCCTGTAGAAGCGCCAGTGTGGGAAGGGTTCGGGAAGTTGAAGCAACTCAACCGTCCCTCTGGCTGCTGGCAGGTCGCAAAAGGATGATCATAATACCAACTAGGTTGAACTCAATTACAGCCAGAAGAGCAAACCTAGTAAGGTCAATGCCTACGATCGCATACGGTGGAACGGTTTCAGTTCGAGTGATATAGGAATGGATTCTGACCTGACTGTACTGCGTGCTAAGGACTTCTTCAGTTGTAGAGAAAGATGAGCGCAAGCCTGTTGTCAACGTCCGTGTGATGCAGTCCTCTTTGCGGCAAGTCTGCTTGGTTATTGCTGCCGAAACAACGGTTTCTGTGAGATGCGTGCTGTAGGAGACGTACGTTGAGGTTGACGTGGATGAACCGATGTAAACCTCCAAAGCTGTATGAGGCATTGATGGATACATGAGGTACGCCGTGCTGGCAACGGCGATTGCTAAGAGTAGGATTGATGCAAGCAGCCTCGCCCTACCAACGGTTCTGTGGACCTTAGCAGTTGTGGTTGTTGTAGTGGACGGCTCAGCTTCAACTCGCTTCATCCTCTTCTTCACAAGAACAGCTAGGCCAATAACCAATCCGACTACTGGGATTGCTGCGAGGAAATATAGCTGCGGCGAACTAGAGGACTCACCGCCAGCGATGTTGTATGAAGACAATTCATTCGAGACATCAATCGAGATGCTCCCATAGGGAATGGTTTCTGTCTGTTTGACCATTCCTACGCCCAGAACAAACCACCGTGTTGCCAAAATGCTCGACTGTGAGAACCCCATTTCAAGAACGTATTGCACATGTATTAGAACGGCGTCAAATTCGCCAGAAGGAACACTAACATGTGCTTGCCCTGCGACCTCACCATGCAGTGCCCATTTCTCTCCGTCTATCTCGCCGCTCCAACTCCACTTGCTACCTGCGTCCAGAGGAGTCACCAGCAAAACCTCGGGTGGTCGAGGATTGGCGGAGGCAAGGCTGCCGCTGAGCTCGACGGTACCTTTGTACAAGAGCAGCTTGTTGTTCTCCCACGCATAACACTCCTCTTGCACGATTCTGCCCTCCACCGTGTACTTCTTCATCTGGCAATCCACACCGCCGACATTTTCCTTTCCAGTCATCTCCGCTTCCATCGTCTTGACAACCGTGTTCTCGGCCGAGCTAGCAGTCACCTTGTAGGTCCATTTGCTTCCTATGGCTAGCGGATAGTAATCTGCCATTTGTGCGGATGTAACAGTTGTGAGCGCTGAGATAGATAGCACGACAAATGCAAAGCAACCGTGTTGAGCATGGACGCTGGGTATTCTTCGACAAGAACGTCTCGTGCACGCAATAAGCCGTCGTTCGCTAATAGCTATTGCGAGAGCCGGTTCAATTCTGGTCTCACACACGTCATCATAGAAAGTGCCGGCTCGCCTCTAGAGTGGAGCGTCCTTTCCAAAACGGACTAGTTATTTGAGTTGTGAACCTAGACCGGAATCAAAGAACGCAATACAGGTTCCGACGTTCGTTCTCGGGTTGGATGAGTAATCCATCGGCTTATCGCCGGATAGAACACGTCGACCTCGATATTCTGATCTCCCAACGGATATCCGTTCGGGTCGAGAAGTGTTCCCGCGATCGAGATTCGGTCGCCGAATGTTGCGCCAACGGTGCTGTGGGGCGTCATCAAGTTGCTGCGTGTGAATGACCCCGTGAACTCATGCCTTGAGTAGAGCGCCGTGACTGAGCCTGAGTTCTTTGAGAAACCAACGTACACGTGACGAGTAGCATCACCAAATCGATCGCCTGGCCTGAAGACAGCATTATCCAAAGTTGTCTTGTTGTGTTGGGATGGGAAGGGTTTCTCACTACGCGGATTGACTAGCTTGAGTATGCCATCCTCCAGGCCTTCATCTACAAAGTAGATGAGAATGCCATAGTTGGGCAGATGCGAATCACGGCCTGATGCTACTCTGTATTCGATGAAATAATGTGTGAGCATCGAAACCGGTATCAGAATCGTGGTCGCGCGACTAGACTCCAATGGCTGCAACTCAAATGAAGAAGCAAGGACTCTCGTATCCACGACGGAGGGAGTAACCCATCCCAGAAGCGTGTCAGCCCATCCACCGACATACGATGGCGTGGACTCAGTCCTGCTGAAGCAACATCGGTTGCCTGCGTCCATCAGTGACCAGTAGCCGACGAAGCTGTTGCCCCTGGTGATGTAATCATACAAATCTGGAAGACCGAAGAGATGTCCCCACTCGTGAGCGAACGTCCCTACACCGTTGAACTCAGAAAGGAAAGCATAGTTCACGAACGTCTTCGAACCAACATGGATCGGTTCGCTGATTTGGTAGTACGGGAAGACAGAGCAGGAACATGACGACCAGATCTCATGTGAGAGGATTTTGTTCTGATCATCCGCTTGATCTTGCCCCGCATGCACGATTATCAAGTACTTGAATGACGTCAGGTCTAACGACGACGGCAGTTGCATAAGGGCGTCTATGGCCAACTGATCCTTGTTTCGGTCGTCGCCGGGACTGTTCGAGTCATTCCCATAATGACTCATGGGTTGAGGTAGAGTGTACCAACCAAATAGCCGCGCCTCAATAGAGACTTTTCCGTAAGACACTTCATTGTAGTAGGCATCCAGCTGATCATTAGCCACGTCTCTGATCTGATCGAAACTCTTGTTGTGACGCACATCCTGGAACTCCACCAAAATGACAATTCCTTGCTGCACACCAATGACATTATGCTGCCCCGAAAGAACTCGATATCCGTAGTCAACTTGCGAGACTCTGAAGCGACCATTGTCTGCGAGCGTACTTTGTGCTAGGACAGGGGGCGGCGCACCGGCGACCGGACTCGCTATCGATGCGATCAGAAACATGAACATGATCGGGAGGTGGAGCGGCAAGTTTCGATCGGCCAGCCAAGCTATGTATCGATATTACCTAACATTCCTTGCGTTCCGTTGCCCATCAAAACTCCGTGCTCAACAGGAAAATTGCGGTAGACTACCACGCTATCCCTCACGCTGTGTTTAGCTACCCTGAGATCACCAGCGTTCGCATGAAAGAGAGGGATGCTGTCGGGAGATTCTCTAGGAACGGCATTTTGATCGGATTCGAGCGATACGAAAATACCACGAAGGGTGAGACCATGAACGCGAAGGACTACTCTGTCAAAGTGATCTTGGAGAAGCACACCCTAAGGATCTTGGGCGCTCGCATGATTGGCCCGCAGACATCCGTTTCTTCCTTATGAACGGCAATGGAAGCCAGAGCGCTTGAAACTCGGGTGGGCTTCTACAGCTACTTGACTGTAATTGTCACTCTTCCTAGGAGTATCAGTACGAGGAAGATCACGAGAAACGTCGCCATCATCAAGACCTTTGCTAGTTGAAGGTACAATTCCACTTTCTCCAATCCTCATCACTGTCCGCTACAAGAATGACAGGATGTTCTTTAGCGTTGACTTATTCGCGATTGAATCCACGCGGATTGCTTTTCGCGCGTAAAAGGTGAACGTTGAATCGACGAATATTGAAACAGATTGCCGATACGAAGACGAGATCTTGACGTGCTAATACGTTGAACCTGTCACACTGGCGCAACTGTTCGTCTGGGCGTTTCCGAGCATATCATGCCGTGCTCTCTGTCTGATTCTTGCTGGATTTCGTTTCAATGCCCTTTATACCTTCATCAGTTATGGCGATAGTAACCCAACGTGTTTGGTGCGCTGCTCCTTTCATGTGCCGGATTCTTATTTGGTGGCTCAGAATCTGTTTCTTGTCGAAGATATCTGGGTCAAAGCGCATGTCGATGATACCGTCAACCGAGTACAGAAGTAATGCTTCCAGTTCCTTGTACTGGTCGATTCCCAGATGATGTGAACAGAAGAATGTGACGTGTCTCTCCTTAGGGCCTCTCGCTCTCCAAGCCTTTACAGCATCAACAACCTGATACAGAAGCGAACCGGCCTCGCTTACGACCGTGAACATCTCAGTCAGCGAATCAACGAAGACTGCTCCTCTGTCTGTCATTTGCAGTTCGTCGATTAGGCCGAACAGCGAGGATGTCAAAGAACGAAGGTCTTTGGGGTCAGGCACAAGCCGAACATAAGGAGGTGCCTCTCTGGTGTCCATTCGAAAGGAGAAACAGTCAAGAAACTTCAACTGTCCTTTATTCTCAAATTCTCTGATGTCCCATCCGAGCGTGCTTGCGTGTTGCTCGACGCTTATGTACGGGTCGTCTACATTGACAAAGATGCATGGTTCTCCACAAACAGAGAGAATCTTGTGGAGAAGTTCCAACATAACGTAGCTCTTTGCGGTCCCAGTCTCTCCAAGCAATAAGATTAGATTGTTTCTTGGAATTCCCTGAGGCAAGAGATACTGGAAAAGATCGATTCCGGGATGAAGATTGGTTGGAGACTTCAGTTTTTCTATGTGACTCTGGGACAAAGCTTAGCCTACTTCTGATGGTTCTTAGCTAGTTCCTAATCATAACTATGGCGATGAGTGGAATTGAGCCGCGCCCCATCATTGAAATGGACGAAAATTCAGGCAAACATCGTAGAGAGACACACGTTAATGAAAGCTCGGGTGCAGATTGGCATTGTCCTACTCTAAGTGCCCACGTCCTCTACAACGAAGGCAATCTTGACTGTTGTCTTGAACCTCGTGATCCTTCCATTGCCGATGTCCGCGGTCCATCCCACAGCTTCAATACCACAGATCTTGCGAATGGTCTTAGCCGCGACCTTGACCGCGTTTTGTGCTGCGTCCTCCCAGCTCTTTTGAGACTCACCTATTACCTCAATCACTTTTACAACCATTACAAGTCAACCAGATCATTGTATCACTGATGGTGATACTATAGCTTTGTCACATAGCGGATTTGTAACTCGGTTCGTCCCGACCCGTATGGCGTGACAGCGACCTCAGGCAGTCTGTCGACTCAATATCTCTACGATTCGCACTCGGCTTTGGCTATGGTTTTCAAGTAGCCACCTAGGTCACGGAATCAGAACGATCTTCCCATATGCGCCGGGCTGCATTATTGCGTGGTGAGCTAGCGGTGCATCGCTCAGTGGCATTTCCCTACCCACAATAGGTCGAAGCGTGCCATTTTCCAAGCCCGCAGCGAGTGCTGCGTGAATACTGTCACTCTCGCGCTCAGAAGTGTTGAAGAGAAGCATACCCAGAATCGCTGCGTCGCGTTGCATAGTATCTCGCGGATCAATTTCCACTCTGCCTCGGCTGCCAATCACGACAATCCGCCCACCTGAGGCGAGAACTTTCAGATCGTTTCCGAGGTTCACGTTGGCAAGCATCTCAAGTATGACGTCGACGCCTCGACCGCCGGTCAGCTTGAGCATTTGATCTAGGTAGCCTTGCACTCGGTGATTCAACACGTGATGGGCACCTTGTTGAGTCACTAGTTGTCTTCCTCTATCTGTGCTACCTGTACCGATTACTGTCATTCCAGCTGCGTGCGCCAACTGTACCGCTGCAATTCCGACTCCGCCTGTCGCTCCGTGAACCAAGACGGTTTCGTTGGCTATGGCGTGAGCTCGTTGGAAGAGAGCACGGTATGCTGTGGCATATGGGACATTGATTGCTGCGCCCTGCGAGAAGGACAATTTCGATGGCAACGGGTGAATCTGTGACTCGTCGCAGAGCGCTTGTTCCGCATAGGCGCCAGTTATCGTCCCTGAGGTGTAGACGCGTGCCCCCACAACCGTGCGTGTAACTCCTTCGCCTGCAGATTCCACGTTGCCAGCCGCGTCCGAACCTGGAGTGTATGACAAAGGGGACTTGTTCGCATAGGTGCCTGACCGAACATATGCATCGACCGGATTGACGCCGATAGCTTTCACGCGGACCAACACCTGCCTCAGTCCCGGCTCCAGGGCGGGCACTTCTTCCAACCGCATGACTTCAGGTGAACCAAACTCGTGAACTCGAATGGCTTTCACGCTGCCACGTTCCGAGAATTCTCCGGTTGGACCACCTGTTGTTCGATACGATGCTAAAGAAGAGTCGCGGTTGATTCGAGCTACCTTCTCCTTTCTAGGAGAATCTCCTTTCCAGTGGCTCTGAACTTCTCATTTGAATCGTGGAGCAGCGGCCTTATGCTATCTAGTCCTCCTTCGTCTCCTTCGGCGTGGACAACTTCTCCCACCATGATCAGGTGATCGCCATCCAACTCGACGAATCGCTTCACCTTACATTCCAAAACCGCTCTAGCTTCCTTTATCCTAGGAACTTCAACCATCTTGGATTTCTCTGCGTGAAGTCCCTGTCTTTCCCATAGTTTGTCTCCTGGTCTGTGCTTTTCTTCGCAGTTCACGGCTTGTTGAGCAAATTCCTCAGAGACAACGCATACTACGAATTCCCGTGTTTTCTCAGAGTTGATGTAAGTACGCTTCTGCTTGCTACCTATGCCCACCCCGACTAGCGGAGGATTGGCACCTAGAGGGTAGACCCATGAATACGGCGAGGCATTCAGTTCACCTTTCTCATCAAGGGTACCAATCAGAGTTGTCAGTCTGGGCGAGATCAACCAGATGGCTTTGGATAGTGGAATTTCGATCAACATACTCCACCAAGGACTCGTATTCCCTTCGCCTGACTGTCTCCCTGCTTTCTTATCGTTTTGCTCACACTACCAAGACCGCTAATCAGAACACGACCAACAGCCCGTGCAGCTGAGTGTCAATGGAAACGCTCAGTCTTTGCTCCAAGTGCCCGTTCCGGCACACGATCACCTGCGGGTGAGCGCGGGTCCTTGATGCAGCAATAATCGCGGGAACGACTTAGGTTTCAAAGCCTCGGACACTAGGATGGAGATGAGACCAGCGCCGACTCCAATTGCTAGTTCTATGGGATCTAGTGGCGCGAACCGGAACAGACTGCGGAGGGAGGGTATCGTCAACGCAGAGAGCAGGAACACAGCCGTCCCTGCCGACACCCACCACAAGGCGGCGTTACGCTGCTGGAAGGTTTTGAAGAACGATTGTGTCCAAGCTCGGTTACTGAGGATCAGACCAAGGTCGGCAATGACCAGAGTCGTGAAGCTTGCGGCTCGAGCCTCCAACTCACTCTGACTAATTCCCATGATCAACGTGAACACGACCATCACAATTGCGAGTACCCCTAGGCCTTGGAGGATGCTTCTGGTCGTGAGGGTTCTATCAAAGAGCGGTTCGTTTAGTTTGCGAGGTGGGCGCTGCATAGTGTTGGGTTCTTCCGCTTGGGCTTCGAAGACGATCGAGCAAGCTGGGTCAATTATCAGCTCCAGGAATACAACGTGAACTGGCAAAAGCACCAGAGGCCACCTCAGAAGGACTGGGATGAGCGACAAACCAGCTATGGGGATGTGCACGGAAACGATGAACGACATCGCTTTTCTCAGATTGTCGTAGATTCTTCTGCCCAGCCGCACTGCTCGAACAATAGATGCAAAATTGTCGTTGAGAAGAACCAGAGCGGCGGATTCGCGTGCCACATCGGTGCCACGGCCGCCCATGGCGACTCCGATATGAGCTGATTTGAGGGCTGGTGCGTCGTTGACTCCGTCTCCCGTCATGGCTACAACCTCATTGTTTGCCTTCAATGCGTTGACAATCCGAAGCTTCTGCTCCGGTACCACGCGGGCGAAGATGTTGGCCTTCTTGATGCGCTCTCGAAGCGTGGCGTCATCCATCCGATCGAGTTGGGGTCCAGTGATGACTCTGTCGGGTGACCTCAAGCCGCTTTGGTGGGCGATGTTCTTGGCGGTGCCTAGATAATCGCCGGTGATCATGATGACTCGTATGCCGGCTGTGTAGCACTCTTGAATCGCGTCAGCTACTTCAGGGCGTAATGGGTCAGTTAACCCGAGCAGGCCCATGAATTGGAATGGAAAGTCATGTTGTATGGAGGGCAATTTCGCTGACGTGAAGTACGCCCTTGCCACTCCAATCACTCGAAGGCCGCGGCTCGCCATCAATTCGATCTGCTCGTTCAGTGTTCTCCATTGGTCCTCCTGGAAGTGACAAAGATCGGCTATTGCTTCTGGAGCACCTTTAGCTGCAATAACATAGTTGTCTGCAGTGGGTGAACGCCAAACCCTTGACATAGCCAACAATTTCTCCGAGAGTGGATACTCACGCATCAATGCCCAGTCACGGTGGATGTGCTCAGTGTTCGCTAGGAAATGTCTAGCAAGCTCTTTCATGGCTTTCTCCATCGGATCGAAAGGGTCAGCTGGGCTGGCCAAGATGCTGAACTCTACTAACTCGTGGAATTGTTCAGGCAGGGAGACTGGTTGGCCTTCCAGCGAACAAAGAGCTTTGCCAACTGCCAGTTCGCTAACTCGCATGCGATTGAGCGTCATCGTGCCAGTCTTGTCGACACATAGAACTGTAGCCGCACCCAGCATCTCCACTGCAGGCACACGTCGAGTCAGCACATCGTGTCGTGATATACGCCAAGCCCCTATGGCCAGGAAGACAGTCAGCACAACTGGAAATTCCTCTGGCAGTGTAGCCATGGCGAGCGTTATGCCGACCAGCAGAGCGCCCAACCAATCGCCGACCGTAAAACCATAAATGATCACGACAGTCACGCACAGGGCCAAGCCCAGAATGGCAAAATTGCGGACAATGCGTTTCGTTTGCTTCTGGAGCGTGGTTTCTTCTGGCTCTAGAGTTTGCAGAGCCTTCCCAATCTTCCCCATTTCCGTCCGGACGCCGGTCTCGAGAACTCGTGCGATACCCTGGCCTTTCACAGCAAGAGTTCCAGAGTAGATGAATGGTTGATTCTCCCCTCCTGGCCGACCCATTCTATCTCTCCCGTTCCAAGTGGACTTGCGCACGGCAATTGATTCACCGGTAAGCAAGGACTCGTCCACAGTCAAGTTGATAGCATCTAGTAGCGCGGCGTCGGCCGGGACACGATCTCCCTCTGAAACGAGAATAAGATCATCACAGACGAGTTCGCGAGCAGGGATGCGTTTCTGTTCTCCGTTTCGGACAACCAAGGCGCGAGGGCTGGACAGGTCTCGCAGCGCCTCCAAAGCCCTTTCGGTTCTGTGCTCTTGGTAGAGCGTAATGCCGATCACAACGAAGACGAAGCAAAGGAGCATCAAGGCTTCTTCTAGGTCACCCAAGATCAAGTAGAGTAAACCACAGGAGAGCAATAGCAAGAACATCGGCTCTCGCGTGACCCCGATCGCCATGGATATGAGACTGCGTCGCCTTGACGATGGCAGTTCGTTGAAGCCATCCCTCGTTCGCAGTTCTGCGACTTCTTCCTCCATGAGGCCGCGGAGGTCAATGCCCGTCTGGATCTTAGCTGTCATTGCTTACACTGCGAAGAATTTCGCCTCGTCTTCAACTTGTGAATGAAGCATCTTTCATGTCGGATTCCCCGGAGCGAAATGCGCAGCTGACCTTATGATCTCCTTTTCACGAGAGACTGCAAGGTTTGGTATAAGGAGAATCGCTGGTCCTTGTCATGGTAACGGGACGCCGGGCTTTTATCGGCCCGGGAATGGGCAGTTAGCAATTATGCAATAGACTTAGTGCGGTCTGCCATTCGCTGTGACTGCTGCGCGTTCGAACAAACGAAGCACTACTTCAGACATTGAGAGCGATGCTAGAACACAGGTTGAGAGAACCGCACCTGAAGCTGCAACCATCATCATTGATTTGCCACGGGTTTTTCTTCCAACTCCAACGATTCTGTCGGCAGTATGAATTTCGGGGAGCAGATCAGTTGGCCTGCTGGTTTCAGCCGTTCCAAGTTGTTTCTTGTCAGACCCTTTTTTCAAGCCCACCTCGCGAATTGTGTTGCTGTGACGCTGATACGGTACTAGCGGAAGCGACTGTTGCAAGCAAAGACCGTACTGTCTGAAAGAAAATCTTCGATGACAAGAGGGAGGTCTTTGGGGAAGGTTAATCTCCTGCGCACGACCTGCAACGACTTAGCCTGAGAATCGTCAAGTGAGTGGCATAGTTGACAAAGTGGTTTGCAGGTCTCGTTGGGTGCGGATTCATAGGCGCAAGCCTAGCGAAGTTCATCGATGAGGAATTGAAGGATTCGATTGAACTGCGATTTGTGTACGATGAGATCAAGGACAATGCCGAGAAGCTCTCTAGGAGTCTCAGGGCGGCTCCAACGGTTGCAGACAATCCTGACGCCCTCAACTCGGACAGGGCAATAGGGTTGATAATAGAAGCCGCGTCTCAAGATGTAGTGAGAACCTTCGTTCCGAAAGCGCTCAGATCCGGCAAGAACGTGTTGATCATGAGTGTGGGGGCCCTAGCCGACACTCGGCTATACAAGGAGATCGTGTCTATAGCGCAAGAGAAAGGATTGCGAGTCTTCATTCCGTCGGGAGCCATAGGGGGCTCGATTGGGTCAAAGCCGCGGCACAGGCCGGCCTGGAGAGAGTGATGATAACGGTACGAAAGCCTCCAGCGGGGCTTGAAGGATCTCCGTACGTGATTAGGAACAGAATCGACCTTCAGTCCATCAGAGAACCAACGCAGATTTATGAGGGCTCCGCTTCGGACGCGGCGTCAGCTTTTCCAGCGAATGTCAATGTTGCAGTTGCGTTGGCTCTTGCAGGCATAGGTATGGAGAAGACCCTCGTCCGGGTCGTTGCTGATCCTACCTCAAAACGAAACGTTCATGAGATTACGGCGGAGGGAGCGGCCGGCAAGATCACTGTTCGAGTTGAGAATCTTCCCGCCCCGACGAACCCGAAGACTAGTTGGGTGGCTGCGCTGTCTGCGGCCCAGAAAGTGAAAGGAATCGTTGAGCCGATGTCTCTGGGCTAGCAATCGGCAAATGGACTCCTTCAGGTCTTATGAGCTTCGCCATTAGTTTCCTCAGATATTCTCTGGTTCTTTTGCAGGATATGACGATCGTGGTTGATCACTACATGCAGTACATGCCTTCGCTGATGCCAAGAGGATGGACATTGCGCCCGCCTGCACTGTCGAAACTAGGGTGTGGACACGCACAGAAAGTTGGCGTGTTTGCACTCCGAGGATTGGGTGACGACACCCTTCAGGGAACATGCTTTCTTTTCATGTGTGTGAGAAGTTTGGTGGGGGGAGTGGGATTCGAACCCGCGAAGACATGGATCGTGGGATGAGTGATTCTAGCCTAATTGTGGAACTGTTTCTTATGCATGATTCGCTTTACTTACACTCGCGTCTCTCTGGGCTGTTTTGTACCGCTGTCTTGTTAATTACTCGTCAAATCTGAACTTTTGCTCGATCTGTGTTGTCGGATAAGGTTGACAAGGTTCCGGACAAAATTGAGAACATCCAGGACCTAGAAGGCGTCGGTCCAGTAACGGCCGGTAAGCTCACGGACGCTGGCTTCGACTCTGTCGAGGCCTTAGCGGTCGCACCAATCCGGGAAGTAATGGATAAGGCAAACCTAGAATCCAGCGCGGTCACCAAGATCATTAAAGCCGCACGTCAAGCCATCCAACTGGATTTCATTAACGCTAAAGAGCTCTGGGAGAAACGGCAGGGCATGCTCAAGCTGACAACTGGCGCAAAGAACTTCGACAGACTACTAGGCGGTAGTGGAGTTGAAACCCAAGCCATAACCGAGTTTGTTGGAGAGTTTGGAACCGGAAAGAGCCAACTATGTATGAAGTTGAGCATTACGGCTCAGCAGCCGCAGAAAGACGGCGGCTTGGAAGGCAAGATTCTCTTCATCGATACTGAAGGCACCTTCGCGCCTCAACGGATCCACCAAATGGCTCAGGCGATGCAGCTTGAGCCCGAGAAGATTCTTGAAGGCATATTCTACAGCCGCGTCTACAACAGCGATCACCAAATCCTAGCCGTGGACCGATCATTCAAACTCTGCCAAGAAGAGAACATCAAACTACTCATAGTAGACTCAGTGCTCTCTCACTTTAGAAGCGAGTACATCGGCCGCGAAAACCTAAGCGAACGACAACAGAAGCTGAACGCCCACCTGCACAAGCTCACGAGAATCGCACAAGCCCTGAACTTGGCAGTCGTAGTCACAAACCAAGTCCAAGCTAACCCGCAAGCGTTCTTCGGTGACCCCACACGGCCCGCTGGTGGTCACATACTCGCCCACGCCTCAACTCACCGGATCATGCTGCGCAAGGCCTCAGGTGGATTACGAGCAGCTAAGGTTATCGACTCACCATTCCTACCCGAGTCGGAGACGTTCTATCGGATCACAGAGAAAGGAATCGAGGACGCCACACCGAAGGCAAGGCGCGAAGACTAGGCGCACCAAGAATGCCCAACGCAGTGAACGAGTACTTCATCAACTCCACTCAACATCCGGCAAACACACCTAAGGTCAAAGCGACCAGTTCCATCATTCAGGCGGACCAGAGACTCTACTTCATCGCACGTTCGTTGGAGCGGATATTCTGATGTATTATAGAAATGGCCTCGAGATTCTGAAGGAGTATGAGGCGAACCCCAAGCTATCCACTGGAAACCTAGAACTCGACAACCTCCTCGCAGGCGGAGTCGAGAATGGAACGTTCAACCTATTCTACGGCGACGATGAACCCGCAATCGACCAAATCCTCTACGCGCTCCTCTGCAACTGTCAACTTCCAGTCGAAAAATGCGGCCTACACGGCAAGGCGGTACTGCTCAGCTGTGGAGACTACAAAGAAGGGCAAGCTCTGGTCGATCTGAAGCTCGCAACGGACCTCCTCAGAGCAAATGGAATCGACCCAGCCAATGGGCTTGATGAGATCATAGCCGTCTCAGCCTTCGACGCCGATCAAGCGGCCAAATCAGTCGAGGACATCATCAACGTCGTCCAATATCACGACCAAGTAAGGCTAGTAGTCATTCGAAATCTCCCCAGACTATTCATCGAGAACGGTGCAAGAGACAGACTTACACTCGAGAGAACGCAGCAACTTCAACATCTACTTGCCCGACTCTGGCAGGCGTGCTCGGCAAGGAATGTCACGTTACTCGCCTCCTGCAGACCCAGAAGACCATTCTCCATAAGACCCATTCCACCTGAAGGCGGAGCCTTCCTCAGGCATCTGGCTCAGGTGATTGTCTGCTTCAAGAAGAAGCAGAATGACCTGTTAGAGGCGTACTTGGTGAAGCACCCGAAACGTCAACCGCGCTCAGCCGAATTCCGCATCAATCAAAGTGATTCTGTGATGGGAAGATTAACCGCTCCGTTCCGCAGCCAACTACAACAGGAGATCGAGAACCTAACTAAAAACTTCAAAGAGGCTTTGATAGAGCCCGCCCGACGAGACGCCTTCGACTCTCTACAACGAGCTTGGACATCAGAACAGGGAGCAATGAGTTACGCCAAAGTGCCGGCCGTTCTGGAGGTGATGCTCCACACGGCCGCCGTGGACAATAGGAAGACCATCGAAGATCTCCAAGACCAAGTCGCCATGCTGCGATCCCAACTCGAGAAAACCCAATCAGAACTCACCGAAGCCAAAATCGCCTTCAAAATCTTCCCGAATGCCGCGGAATGAAGACAGATGGCAGGGTCTACGACACTCACCAAGAACACGATCGGATCATGCTATGGGTAAGGACGGCCGCCGACCATCCAATTAGACTTACATGCTCATCCCTAGCCGAACTCTACGCTGAACCAAAGCGGCATACAGCAGGCGAACTAACCGAAATAATCTCAAACAATCCCCTAGTTGAATCAGCATCGACTTTGACGTGGCGGAATCGATTCTAAGCATCTTCAGATTCTCACGAACACAACTGGGATTCCAACGCAGACTACGAAACTTCCTAGAACTGCGGGGCGAGAGTATGAAAGAAATCCGGTTGGAACTGGGGGGCCTCCAATCTTGATCCCACAAAACCAAGAAGGATTCGTTACGCAGCGAAAGCTCCCTCAGCTACCCCTCGCCGAGAGCGGTAAGGAGACTCACGTATACTACTGCATGCTCTGCGAGGAGATACTTGCCCTATCAACCCACAAGATAGACCCACGCAAGATCATCTTCGTCTTTGATGGAAAATGTCCGGAATGCGGATTTGCGCTGGAGACGCTGCTCAGATGTGAAGTGTCGAAGATCGCTACCCAAATCAACCTCCTAACTCACCCCAAGATCAGCAACCTCGACTGCCTACTCAAACCAAACAGTCAGGCAGAGGAATTCAAGATCAGTAAGGCCGACTCGTTACCGACAGGTACCAACCCAAACTTAACCACAGGAATGAAAGAACTCGATCAACTGCTCACATTAAGGTTAGGCCAACTAGTTGTCCTTCATGGAAATATGTCGCATCCGTTCTCATCATTGCTATGCGTCAGAGCAACTCTACCCCAACCACTAGGCCTCGACAGCGACGCCGTATTCATTGATGGCGGGAACATGTTCGACGCATACTCAATCTCAGAGCACGCGATCAGGCATGAGATCAGCGCTGAACAAGTTCTCAGTAGGATTCATCTGAGCCGCGCGTTCACATACCACCAACTCGGCACGTTGATCAACGAGAAACTCCCCCACGCCTTGGATCAGTTCAACGCTCGGCTAGTGATCGTTTCGGATATTACGATGCTCTACTGCGATCCGGACGTCCAGGACAAACGGGGCGCTCTCAACGTATTCAGAAAGGACATTAGAGCCTTAGCAGCACTGGCGGAACAGAAGAACACACTGATAATTGCCACAGATCTCGAAACGAGGAACAGAAGAATGGATCGGGCTCTGCTGCAAACGGCGCATGTCTCCGCTGAGCTGGAAGATTATGGCACTTTCATTCAGCTCACACTGTCCCGGCATCCGTTCACTCCACAACTCAAAACCAACATCAGCCTCAACAAGGAAACTTTGGAGAGTTACCTTTGATGGGACGCACAATACCGTCATGGCGCATGGTTGTCGAAGCCGAAATAGAGAAACTGAAAAAATTCAGAGACAGCCTAAGGCTTGAGGATAAGCTGATCTTTGAGGACCTCTTGAACCAATGCAAGCTCTACGCGTCCGCCGCAAGCTCATTAGCATCCCCGGTGAAAGAGGTTCCACTGATCCTCTCGATCCTATTCGCGCATCACAAAAAATTGAGTGAGCTTGAAAGAAGGCTTGAGGAAGGACGTGGCACTACTTCCGCAACTTCACAACAATGAACAGGATCACCCAGACGACAACGGCCCAGATCACAACATCCGCTATCAACTCGAACGGGTTGACCTGCCACGGGTAATACTCAGGCGCAATGATCAGTCTTGTCAGCCATGCGAGCGGATACCCAAAATGAGTTGCACCCACCAACATGCCCGGCATATTCTCGAAGAGCCCCGTCAGCAATGTCAGGACAATTCCAGCAACGATCGCTACGATCAGCACCTTGACTTTATCCATGGTTCAATCGAAGCAATCAAGAGCCTGATGATACATTAGCTTTACTCGTCTCCAGATGCCGCAAGATTCATCTTTGAACGCAGATCACGATCACAAGAAGTTCTCAGGATTGCGCAGTAGCAAAGTCTTCCTAGCCAAGAATGGCGCGGTAGCCACAGAGCATCCCATGGCATCGATGGCAGCAATCGACGTACTTCGGGCCGGCGGGAACGCGGTGGACGCCGCTGTGACCGCCAGTTTCTGTCTGACCGTGACGCAACCGCACCTTAGTGGTTTGGGTGGGGATTTCTTCGCTCTCTACTACGACGCCAAGAGCGGAAAAGTGCACTGCCTGAACTCGAGTGGGTGGGCTCCGTCAGGGTTGACGATCAATACGATCAGATCGGAGGGGCACACTGGCATCCCTCTTTACGGCCCGTACAGTGTGGTCGTACCAGGATATGCGCGAGGAGTTGGAAGCCTGCACGAACGATTCGGCATGACGGAATTCTCGAACCTTCTCGCTCCCGCCATTAGACTAACGCAAGACGGATTCCTGATGCACCCCGGTTTATCTCGGCACATACATCAGGCGATCAGCGAATTCCCAACCTCTGCCAAGCAAATCTTCGCTCCAAATGGCCAATCATTGGTTCCTGGCAGTCTGTTGAGACAAGAGAGACTAGGGCGGAGCTTGAAAACGATCTCTCAAGAAGGGGTTGACGCGTTCTATGATGGATGGATCTCCAAAGCCATAGTTGGCGAACTTTCAAAACAAGGCCTTCAAGCTGACCCTGCAGATTTCACTAGCTTCCAATCAGAATGGTGCGAACCTCTCGCTGTGACCTATCGAGACTTCACAGTCTACGAGATACCACCGAACAGCATGGGCGCAACATCACTGCTGATTTTGAAGTCGCTGGAAAATGTTGGCTTGAGGCAATTCAAACCGAACTCGCAGCAGAGAGTTGAAGCCACGCTCAAAGTTGTCACAGATGCCTATTCTAGGATGTGGACGGAGCTTGGAGATCCGAGATTTACGAAGATCGACATCAATCATTTCCTGTCACCAAAGGGCACGCACGGAATGCCGGAACAGGGTAATCCGACACGCAATGCCGACACAACTTACTTCGCCGTCGTTGACAAGGATGGAAACATGCTCTCGGTCATCCAGAGCCTATTCCACTATTTCGGCTCCAGAATCTTCCCGGAGGCCTGCGGCTTCTTCCTTAACAACAGAGCATCCGCCTTCAAGCTGAACGGACCCAACAGACTCGAACCGAGAAAGAGACCTCTCCACACCTTATCAGCGCTCCTCCTCGACCGGGATGGTGAGATGAGAACAGCCATCGGAACGAGCGGAGGCGAGTTCAGACCACAACAACACGCCCTTTTCGTAACCAATCTCACTGACTACGAGATGAACCTCGAAGACGCCCTAGCATACCCGCGTTTCCTCTTGAACCCTGACGGCAGGGTGATGGTAGAGCATGGGTTCACAGACCTCAACTCACTCGGGCGCCACATCGAGGTAGTCGAATTCCCCGGCGGGACAGGAGTTGCACAAGCCGTTGAGATATTTGACGACACAAAGAATGCGATCTGCGATATTAGAGGTGAAGGACTTCCCTTAGGTTTCTGACGTCGAGGGGCGCCTGACTATCTTGATCCGGAATGGTTAGATTTGGATGCTATTGCCATGATAAGCTTCATAGCCGTTCTCTGGCAATAGGGCCGTGATCGAATTTGGAGAAAATAAGTGTTCCACGTGTGATCGGTGCAGGCATCATCTTCGCAGCGATAGGACAGATCGTGCACAACCTCGGATCGATCATGACCATGGACTTCTACTTGGATCCAGCCTACTTTCCGGTTTGGAGCAAATTAATGATGCCCACAGCGGGCCCGCCGCCTGTGACCTTCTTCTACTATTCGATAGCCTTTGGAGTAATCAACGGCATCTTGCTGGCCCTAGTGTACGCAGTGATCCGCAACGGGGTACCTGGTGTCAGAACAAAAAGGGGAGTTACGTATGGGCTCTTGGTCTTCCTCGTGGCAGGCCTTCCGGGAGCGCTCTCACTGTACCTCTTGGTGAACCTGCCGTCTGCTCTGATCGCCTACTGGGCCTCCGAGAATCTGATCATTTACCTGATCGGGGGCGCGGTCTTCGGAAGACTGATCTTCTAGCCCGTTGAGCAACTCAGACTTGATCGTGCGGAGCTACGCTACCCGCCAAGAAGCCTCTGCCAAACACTTTTTCTGGCTGTCTGCTTCCGTGTGCGTGTCTGCTTTGTCCGCGATCTACGGCTCTTCTTTTTGGCCTTCTTCTTCGGCTTTTTCTTGACCTTCCTCTTGGGCAATATCACAACACTGTGCCACAGTAGTATCGCGGTCAGGCTAAAAAAACCGTCGAAATTTCCGCTGATTCACACCCAATGGCCAATTTTACATGAAACTGTTAACCACTCATCCATCAATATGCGTCGATCTACGCGATGTGAATTTCACTTCCTCGTCATGGCATGCTGAGGGATTTGAACACTATGCCCGTCATCATGAGCATACCAGCCCGGATTGCATCGTCGTTGAAGTTGAACCCTGCGTTGTGCAGCGGCGGGGAGGGTTTGTCAGAAGAGACGCCCAGCCTAAACATCGCACCGGGAACCTTTTGGAGATAAAAGCTGAAATCCTCTCCGCCCATACTGGGTTCATTGATCAACTTCACTTCGCCCACGAGTTCCCTTGCGACCTTCTCAACCAGCTTGACCATTTCCTCATCGTTCACTGTGGCTGGGTATCCTCTGTGAATTTCCATTCGGGGATTCGGTGCTTCGAACATGACCGCGGTCGATTCGAGAACCCGCTTCATCGCCTCGATTATTCTGTCTCTTGTCTCTTCATCAAGTGTCCTCACAGTTCCCCAGAGTGATACGGAGTCAGGGATGACGTTGTGCGTTGTTCCTCCCTGAATCTTCGCGACAGTTATGATCGCAGGGGTCAGTGCGCTGATACGGCGACTGATAATCGTCTGAAAGCCCTCAATTATCTTCGCGGCCATGACGATTGGGTCGATCACTCTATGAGGGCGAGCCGCGTGGCCTCCTCTCCCAAGGACGGTGATCTCAAACGTGTCGGTGTTGGCTAACATGACACCGTACCTGACCCCGATCTCTCCTGCACTTTGATCCGGCCAGCAGTGCAGGGCGAAGATCGCATCAACTTTGGGCTCTTCGAGGGCTCCCTCCTTGCACATTCTTTCTCCTCCCGCACCTCCTTCCTCTGCAGGTTGAAAGATGAACTTCACATTCCCTCTGAGTTCATTTCGGAGCGCGGAGAGTACTTTCGCGGTTCCCAGAAGGATCGCAGTATGCCCGTCGTGGCCACATGCATGAGATCTCCCTGGCTCTGTCGATTCATACGGCACTCCGGTGTTCTCCATTATCGGTAGAGCATCCATGTCCGCTCTTAGGCCGATGGTCTTCGCAGAGCTGCTGCCAGCAAGCACGCCTATGACGCCAGTTCCAGCCACTCTTTTCTTGACCTTAATACCGAGACTCTCAAGCCAACTCGCGACTTTCTCGGAAGTCCTATTCTCCTCAAAGCCAAGTTCAGGATAGCGATGAATATCTCTTCTAACCTCGATGATCTCAGGTAGGGTCGTGTCTATCAGATTCTCAACTTTGCTTCGCAGTTGTCCGAACGGATTTGATTCTTTTGTTGTCATAGCAGATGTCGGGTTTCTCACGGTGCTTGGCTGGTGATAAGGTTAGCCACTTGGAATCGTGGATTTGAGAACAAAGCGTCTCGTTATGGATTAGTTTCACGTTGGAGTCCAAACTTTTCATCGCTCTCTACGTTTGATTTCATTTCAGGCAAAATCGCCTAATACATTGAAGCATCTAGGATGGATTCTCGACCTCTACCCGAAAGACGGTCAAATGATAGTTTGGTTGAAATCGCCGGACGGAAGCTGCCACAGGTTTGCGGATAGATGGCAACCAAGCATTCACATAAGCGCCGATTTAGACGACCTGCTCGATCTTGCCTGTCAGCCCTTCATAACGGGCTCAGTGTTCACAGAGAAGTTCGTCAACCCAGGTGACTCGAAGCGAACAAGAGTTCTGAAGGTAGATACCAAAAGCGAGACGAAAGCTGCAGCTCTGGCGAAGAGAATTCAACGATATGGTAACTACTCCAAGTTTCAATTATACGATGTCGATGTTCCTTTCACTCAGATGTACCTCTACGCGAAAGATCTTTTCCCATTAGCCTTCGTTCAGGCAGATGTCGCTGACGGCAACGTTCGTTGGGTGCTGAAAGATTCGCGGGAAGCTACGGATTACGAGATACCCCCGTTCAGAAAAGTTCGCTTGCTAGTACAAACAAACAAGGCTGGGAGAGTTCGAAGGTTTGATGATGAATTAGATTCCATCAGAATCATTCACGAAAACGAAACAATCACCATAGACGCCGGCGACGAAGTTGAGAAACTTCGCCGTTTAGTCGACACTTTTCGTCACATAGACCCAGATATTGTTGTGACGGATGACGGAGACTCATTCCTATTCCCCTACCTAGTTCGGCGCGCAGAGTACCACGGCATCTTTGATCAACTGATCCTAGACCGAGAGGGAACGCCGCTCAGGGTCCAAGAACTAAAGGGACGCAGTTATTTCTCGTACGGTAAGATCCTGTACCGCCAAACCGCTGTGAGGCTTCCTGGACGATTGCATATCGACGAGTCGAATGCGTTCTTCGTCAACGACTGCGGCCTTGAAGGACTCTTTGAGGTTGCGAGAACTTGCATAATTCCTGTTCAGAGAGCATCGCGGACAACGATCGGCACAAGCATGACTTCACTCCAACTCTACCACGCAGTCAAACAGGACGTACTCATACCATGGAACAAGAATGAACCGGAAGAATTCAAGGACGGCAATGAGCTCGTCTTGGCGGATAGGGGTGGATTCATATTCGAACCGCATGTTGGTATCCACGACGACATCGGTGAGCTTGACTTCTCTTCACTCTACTCAACAATAATGTTCAAGAAGAATCTGAGCGGTGAGACCGTAAATTGTAGATGCTGCCCTGACTCGGCGAATAAAGTTCCTGAGCTTGGATTCAATATCTGCGAGAGATGGATGGGCATCGTACCAAGATCACTTGGCGTATTGCTACGAAAGAGAGCTGCATACAAGAGGCTCAAGAAGGAAGCCCCCGACCCTCCGGCTAGGCTTAGGTATGATCAACGCCAGGCCGCGCTGAAATGGATCCTGGTCTGCTCATAGCCGAAAGAAAATCGGCGGGCAATCGGCTACCTAGGATTCAGGAACGCACGGTTCGGCAAGATAGACGCACATATAGCAACATGCGCCTTCGCTAGAGAAGTCTTGAAGAAGGCCGCGGCCATAGCGGAAGCTCGAGGCTTCAAACTCGTTCATGGCATTGTTGATTCCATGTGGCTGCGGAAGCGAAACGCCACAGACCACGAATACCAAGAGCTCTGCGAACAGATAGAGCGGAGGCTTGACCTTCCCATAAGCTTCGAAGGCCGCTACAAATGGATAGTCTTCTTGAACTCGAGAATTAACCCACGAATCCCAGTCCTAAACAGATATTATGGAGTTTTCTCTGATGGAAAATTGAAGGTTAGAGGCATCGATCTCAGGCGGCATGACACAGCCGAGATCATAAGAAGATGCCAATCCGACATGCTCGCGGTTCTCTCGCAAGCCAACAACTCACACGAGTTCCGAATGCTAATTCCCAAGGCATTGGCAGTCATGAAACGTTACGCTATGCTGCTAAGAACCAGCAGAGTCCCTATTGAGGACTTGATCATCGAGAAGAGACTGAGTAAGGCACCTGAAGAATACGATAACCAAGTTGAACAAGCCATTGCTGCCGTCCATCTCACCGAGGAAGGGGGATCAATACATGCGGGGCAGAGCATCAACTACCTCATAACCAGCAGCCGATCCAGAATATCCGAAAACCGCGCTCTACCACTAGAACTCACAAACGAAAACACTCGATACGACTCAGAGAGGTATGTGGAGTTACTGCTCTCATCTGCGATGAATCTCCTACTCCCATTAGGATATGACATCGGATCGCTCAGAGCGGTTCTCTAGGTTCCAAGCAGTAGACCTCACATTCCGTCATTACGATTCCACTCCAAACCCATTTGGCTATGAGGAAGAAAATGCCCAACACGATCAAGAAGTCAATGGGGCGTAGCTCTTGCGTAGCTGATCTGGCGTTGTCGCAACGAGGCTAGAACTTGGGGAAGATTGGCACGTGTCTGGATGCTTGGATGGCTCTCGTGGAAGTCTCTTCTAGCTTCTTGTAGACGCGGGAGAACTTAGCAAGCTTCTCATGATTCAGAGCGACACCTAGACCGGGCTTTTGCGGGATCTCCATTCGTCCTTTCTTAAGCTGAAATGGTTTCCCTTGAATGACATCGTCTGAGAGGAATTCATATTCGGTTTGGCTCGCATAGGTGCAGCTCGGAATCGAGGCGGCCAAATGCAGATGCGCGCTGGTAGCTATTCCAACTTCCACATTGCTGTGTATGAAGACGGGGATTCCAAAGGATTCGGCAACGGCTGCTGCTTTCTTGCTGGCGAGAATGCCGCCATTGTCACTTGGAGAGATTGAGATTATGTCAGCTGCGCCGGTGCTGGCTACTCGCGCCACCTCAAAGAGCGTCCTAGCGGACTGATCGGCACAGATAGGCGTGCTAACCCGTTTTCTCACGGTCCTCAGGCCCTCAATGTCTGGGGCGATGACAGGTTGTTCAACAAATTCGAGGTCGTACTTCTCCATCTTCTTGATCATCCGTATTGATGCGGCGACCGACCAAGATTCATTCGCATCCACCCTCAGGTTCGCGTTTGCACCCAATGTCTTTCTGAGCGCTCTGACTTGCTTATGGTCTGCTACAGGGTCTTCGCCGACTTTGATGTAGAAAGTCTCGAATCCCTGCTCTAGCCCCCTGTTTGCTTCCTTGATCATCTGTCGGAGTGGCGCTCTGAAGACAAAATACATGAAAGATACATGTTCCCTCAACTTTCCTCCGAGCAGTTGATGTAACGGCTTTCCTGACGACTTGGCCACTATGTCCCACAGAGCCATCTCAACTCCGCTTAGAGCCCAGTTCGCAATATGTCTCGAGAAATGCCAGCCCCCAAGCCCGTAGATCCTCGAGACTATTCGTTCGATGTCGCACGGATTTTCACCAATGACATAGGCGGAGGCGGCATCAATAATGCTCTTGATGGTGGCGGGCGAGGAATATGGCAGAAATAGCCACTGTGATTCACCAACTCCGACCAAACCGTCGTCAGTCCACATCTCCACTATCACTGACGTGGGTCCAGCAATCGAGCCAAAGGCCCACTTGTAAGCGCGTGATCGGAACGGCACATGAACAATGGTTGATGTGAGCTTCCGAACTAGCAATTACTGGATCGACCTCGATACGTCAAATGGAGTTCGACAAGCGAAATGTGGCCAATACAAATTCTCGTCCTCATGTAGTACACAGCATTTCGAGCAACTCCATCAAATAGGCATGGTTGGACTATTCTATCTTCTTATCGAACGCGACGTTTCGCTCTTAATGCGAAGCTTGTCATATTGGATGAATCCGTTTCGGCATTGGATACGTCGGTTCGTACGCAGATCACTAGTGTGCTCAAATACTTGCAGTGGAAATTCAAGTCAACATATGTCTTCGCTACTCACGATGAACGTCGTTCCCTACATGTATTGTTGGGCTCAAGTGTCATGCCAGATTTGGGAGCCCTTAGTGGACAGCAGGCACCGGTCTCTGCTGGGAAAAGAATTCATACATGACCCTAGTACGGTTATGCGGCAGCTCTTGGGGCCTAGTTCGAGTTCGATGAATGCCGGCTAGATCAGGACTGGTTTCCTTTGGAGAGAATATCGAGTAAACAGACTTGAAGTTGCGTGATCTCTTCTGAGTGAAATAGTCCTTGCCCGAAACCTGACGAAACGGTTCGGGGACCTCATTGCCGTGAACCACGTAAACCTAGAGGTCCATGAAGGTGAAATATTCGGTCTCCTCGGCCCTAACGGCGCGGGAAAGACCACGATCGTTCGAATGCTTTGCGGCCTGCTGACCCCTTCCGATGGTACCGCGACTGTTGTGGGCTATGATGTTTCTTCTCAGCCTGAGCAAGTCAAGAAGAGCATCGGTTACATGTCTCAGAGATTCTGTCTGTACGAAGACCTCACAGTGTCTGAGAACCTTGACTTCTTTGCACGAGTCTATGGCCTAGGAAAGGGCTATGCCAAGAAACGAGCCGCCGAAGTCCTCGAGATAGTGCAATTAACTGAGATGCAGAAACGCCTGGCGGGGACGCTGTCTGGTGGACTGAAGCAACGCCTTGCCCTAGCATGTGCTCTGGTTCATGGTCCAAGGCTTATAGTTCTCGACGAACCGACCGCTGGCGTGGATCCGCCACTCAGACGAGCCTTTTGGATTTATTTCAGGCGGCTGAACAGTCAAGGAGTCTCAATCTTGGTGAATACGCACTACATGGATGAAGCTGCCCAGTGCGATAGGCTTGGCATTCTGCGCAGAGGGAGCTTGGATGCAGTCGGAAGTCCAACTGAACTCAAACAGAAGGCGGTTCGTGGAGACATCGTGGATCTGCTCTGCTCGAATGTTCAAGCTGCCAAGCAGATCATTGAAGCACTGGATTGCGTCTCTTCGGTGGAGAAGCGGGACGGTTGGTTGAGGATTGTTGTTGGAGAAGCTGCGTCAGCGATCCCTAGAATCATCTCAAGACTGGAAAAGGCGGGGGTCACTGTCGACCATGTTAGAGTATCCGAAGTGACGCTTGAGGACGTTTTCCTTAGCCTAGCAGCAAGGGGCGAAAACAGCTGAGACTCGATTGGTTCTTGCTCGTTCTGGTCAAGGAATTCAAACAAATTGTGCGCAACAAGAGGGTTCTAATGATCTCGCTGATTCTACCGGCCTTACTAATGGCCTTGGTTGGCTCTGCTTTCAGCGGAGACATCAAACACATCTCCCTGGCAATCGTTGACGAAGACATGACCCCGACGAGTATGTCCTTCACCAATCGCCTCGAACAAGTCGACGCCTTTCACGTGACCTACACCGCGATCGATAAGGAACAAGCACAGGTCCTGATACGCGACGGAAAGGTCAAGGCCGCTGTACTCATCCCTGATGGATTCGAATCGGATTTGAAGAATGGGCGAGCAGTAATCTATCTGTTTGTAGATGGTTCCGATCCGGTCGTGGCGGGAATCGTGAACCCAACGCTGATAGCAACTGCACACACCTTTTCGTCCACAATCAAGCTGAGTATTGTCTCGAATGTCATGTTCAACCCAGAACTTCATTACTTGGAGTTTCTTGCCCCTTCCATTGTCGGCCTTATCATTCAATTCCTGCCAACGTTTCTGATGTCAATCTCTCTTGCAGGATAGAAAGAACGCGGTACTATAGAGCAACTGGTGGTTACGCCGATTGGCGGTTTCGAGATACTGTTGGGCAAGATGGCCGCATACTCCTTGATAGGTTGGTTTGATGCTGCTCTCGCATTGGGGATCGCCTTTGCGCTCTTCGGGTTGCGAATTCAAGGGAGCGTCTTGCTTGTCGCAGCGTTCTTGTTGGTCTTTACGCTGGCCTCTGTGAGTGTTGGGACGCTTAGCTCTGTCTTCGCAAGGAACCAGATTCAGGCGATGCAACAGATCTTACCATTCATTTACGTTTCAATTTTCCTTTCGGGAGTATTCTATCCTCTAGAGTCAATGCCACCATCACTCCGCCCAGTCGCCTACCTAGTTCCACTAACATACATGAACCACGCATTGCGAGCGCTTATCACAAAAGGGGCGGGCCAGGAGTAGTGTTCCAAGACTTCATCGCCCTCAGCATCTACGCCATCGTCGTTATGGCTTTGGCAGTGACGCTCTTCAAGAAAAAACTGGAGTAGAATAGACTCTTCGATCTGAAACAGCAAATTCAAGAACTCAGACATTTTGGCTGTTTTGAACCCAAAAGGTTGCGGGGAGATTCGAAAAGCTGAGAGTGATTATTCTGATTGTGCGCGGGTAAGCAATCGACAGCGGCAGTTGGTTGAGTTAAGTGTTCCAAACTCCTATTAGTCGTCTTATGAGGCAGTAAGTAATGGCGAAAGAGTTGCGAAGTGCAGCTTCCACTTCGGGAAGAAGAATGGCAGGGGCACGCAGCCTCTGGCGTGCAAACGGAATGAAAGAGTCACAATTCGGAAAGCCAGTAATAGCGATCGTCAATTCCTTCACTCAATTCGTTCCTGGCCATGCCCATCTGCATGATATCGGGCAACACGTCAAGAGGATTATCGAGGAGCATGGTTGTTTCGCCGCGGAATTCAATACGATCGCGATCGATGATGGAATCGCGATGGGTCACGACGGAATGCTCTATTCGCTGCCATCGAGGGAACTGATCGCTGACAGTGTCGAGTACATGGTCAACGCGCACAAGGCTGATGCGATGGTCTGCATTTCAAATTGCGACAAGATCACGCCGGGGATACTTATGGCAGCGATGCGGCTCAACATCCCTACGATCTTCGTGTCCGGAGGTCCAATGGAGGCCGGCGTGCTAGGAACCAAGCGGTTCGACGTCATCGACGCGATGGTGTTGGCAGGAGACCCGGCTGTTTCCGACGCCGAGGTGAGATCTATAGAAGCCGTCGCATGTCCCACCTGCGGTTCCTGCTCTGGCATGTTCACAGCCAACTCCATGAACTGCCTCACGGAGGCTCTCGGTCTGGCGTTTCCAGGAAACGGCACAGTGGTGGCTACGCACAAGAATCGCCTCACCCTGTTCGAAAAGGCGGCTCATCGAATTGTCGAAATGGCGCTGGCCTACTACCAAGAAGGCGACCAATCGGTACTTCCCAGGTCCATCGCCACCAGACCAGCTTTTCTCAACGCAATGTCGCTTGACATCGCAATGGGAGGATCGACAAATACAGTCTTGCATCTGCTTGCGATCGCCCAGGAAGCCAAGGTCGATTTCACTTTGTCGGATATTGATGCGCTCTCCCGGAAGATTCCTGTACTCTGTAAGGTTGCGCCAAGTTCGTCATATCACGTTGAAGATGTGAACAGAGCGGGAGGAGTAATTGCGATTCTTGGCGAACTCGCCCGGGCGGGATTGGTTGACACGACGGTGAAGCGGGTCGATGCACCAAGCCTTCAAGCCGTCCTTGACGAGTACGACATTATGGCACCGACCGCCAGCGAGGAAGCTCGCAGGCTCTATTTGAGTGCGCCTGCAGCATCGGGACGCAACTTGTTGATGGCATCACAGGAAGCCTGCTATCCCGCCGCAGACCGCGACCGGGTGAAAGGCTGCATCAGAGACATAGCGCATAGCCATAGTAAAGATGGGGGCTTAGCGGTGCTTTTCGGGAACATTGCTCGCAACGGAGCTGTTGTAAAAACTGCGGGCGTTGAGGAATCGATGTTCCGATTCAGCGGCCCAGCGCGGGTGTATGACTCTCAGGAATCTGCATGTGAGGGTATCCTTGGAGGAACCGTCAAGCCCGGCGATGTTGTGGTGATCCGCTATGAGGGACCACGCGGCGGCCCTGGAATGCAGGAGATGCTCTATCCAACCTCCTACATCAAGTCGATGCATCTCGACAAAGAGTGCGCTCTGATCACGGACGGGCGCTTTTCGGGGGGAACCTCAGGCCTGAGCGTCGGGCACATTTCACCTGAAGCCGCCTCCGGCGGAGACATAGCATTGATCCAAAACGGCGACGTGCTCGAAATAGACATCCCAAACCGTTCGATCAACGTGCGGCTCTCTGAGGAGGAACTTGAAAGAAGACGCAGCAAGGAGCTTTCCAAAGAGAACTCGGCATTCACACCTGTGGAGAGGAACCGAAGTATTTCTCAGGCGCTGAAAGCATACTCACTCTTTGCAGCCTCTGCTGACAAAGGCGCCATACGGATGATTCCCGAACAACTAACGAATAGCGGGGCGGGCAACCACCAAACCAGTGCAGGATGAGACAAGAACGGATTCCGTATCGAAGGTTCACTTCATTGGACGTCAATTTCCACTCGTGGTGTGGCAACGACGCATTCGAACCGATTTCTAGCGGTAATTTTGTGGCGGGCCCGCGGGGAACCGCTCGCTTCGTGAGAGTGGCGGTACCTGTTTCCGCTTGCCACTCATGATAAGTCAAGCAGCCAACTTGGTATCCGCAAAATATTTCCTTTATGCCTCTAGAAAATTTCTGTGGTGAGGTCAGACGGCGAATTCGAAGGGACTCACCTCAAATGACGGTGGGTCCTGCTTCTCAAACGGCTGATTTTGGGCCTTTAAACACCTTTCCGATTATCCCTCGCCAGCGCCTCGGCCGCCCCCAATCGCTAGACGTTGCTGGTGTGGTTTGCCCCAGTCCTGTCACGCAGCAGGTGTACGGCTTACGTTAAT
>Ga0315282_10000333_pt1 | contig 94575 bp, 66 predicted proteins | sample YL17G07_20_MG_FD_203693 | JGI IMG/M metagenome (GOLD analysis project Ga0315282, IMG submission 203693) | Sediment microbial communities from Yellowstone Lake, YNP, Wyoming, USA - YL17G07_20 | ecosystem: Environmental > Aquatic > Freshwater > Lake > Sediment | place: USA: Wyoming | collected...
TGGAATTCGTAGGAGTTTAAACATAGGGCTGCCTTTGATGCATCGTCTGACAATTTCTTAAGGACTAAATGTACCATCGGCAGCCCGTTTTTTCAAATACCCCGCTCCAAAAAGCGGTCAACTTGAGTTAGTTAATTTGTTGAGCCATTGGGAAGCTGAGAGTAATGTAGCCATTCTCCCGGGGACTGCCAGGTTCGATGAATAGCCACTGACGGACTGACTCTGCTGTGAACTCCGAGCCGTTTTCTGAACGCAAGAAGTCGGGTGCGCCACGTTCAACGAACAGTTCTGAATCCGCATCGGACGACCATCACTGGTCCTGTCTGCGACAAAGTCATAGCTCCAGATTTGGCTGTCTCTTCGGCACTTTAGCGTGCATCGCTTCCTTTCGTATGGCGTTATCGATCGACAGATCCGATACCACCTTGCGCAAACGGTTGTTCTCCTGTTCCAGCTCCTTCATTCGTTTCGCCTGATCCACTCGCAATCCACCATACTCTTTCCGCCATTTGTAATACGTTGCATCACTCAGCACCCCTGCTTCTCGCAGTTTGTTGATTACCTGCCCGACGGCAGGCGGGCCTGTTCTGCTGTATGCTTCTGTCCGCTGTGCAGGGAGTTGATGCCCTCGGTCAGAGGGGAGATTGAGATTGACCACAAGGATCCCAACAAGGAGGATGGTTTCAACGACGATGGCAATCCCCAGCTGACTCACAAGAAATGCAATCGATCGAAGTCGTCAAAGACGATCTATGATTTGGCGAAGGCGAAAAACAAGACAGTCATCAAGTGCCTGTAGCATTCAACCAGTGGATGCTGTGCGCGACAGCGGGAAGTGGGGGGGTGTGCCGGGCGTAGTTCGGTTTTTCCCGACTGCGTACGGACTCGATGTAACTGGCCTTCTTGCGCGATTCGCCTTTCATAGACAAAAGTATATGAAGGATTCCTACGGTCATTCACGGTGCATTGTCGGTCTCACGGGAAGCGACGCTCTTTCGATCCCACGGTTCCCTGTGGGAACGCGCAGGGGATGCTGAACATGGGCCAGTGGCGTGACCCATTCCGACGCGGGGAGCGTCGGAACGAGAACGTGGGCCTCGACGCACAATCCTCGGGAGCAGAGCTCCCTCGGAACAATCAACAGTCCCGTTAGGGACGAGACGTTTCTCGGTTGACCAATTGAATACCTGTTCTGCTCCGTCAGGAGCGAGATATCATCTGCGCTGTGTGATCAATCAACCGATTTGGAAAGAATTCACGTAATAACTATTGGTCGGCTGGCCGCGGCACGTCGAAAACTGCGAGCGTTTCGCAGCTACTCTCGGATCTCCGCTTCCACTTAAACCATCCGTCATCGCGCGCGTCTCAAATTATGATCAGGTAGGAAGCGTTCTCAAAACTGCCAGGCGTTCGGTTTGAGTGCTCTGCGGAACATGTCCCTCGAGAAATTGATTTTCACGTTGAAAATCGGAACATTTAGTTGTCGGTGAGGATGACCGCGGCCTTAGCGTCGTTCGTCGCGTCGTTCATCTTTTGCGCCGACAAATCGGTGAAGAATGAGTCAAACACAGCTTCTGCTGATAGTGTTGGGAGTGGTCCTCATCGGTGTCGCGATTTACGTGGCACTTTCCATGTTCCAGGCGAACGCCGTTGAGCAATCCAGGGATGCTATCATCAACGACCTGGGCCACTTTGCGGGACTGGCACGGGTGTACTTCATGAAGCCGGCCTCGCAGGGGGGAGGGAACAAGAGCTACAGCGGCGTTACGATTGGAAAGCTCTCTTCGATGACGGAGAACGCCAACGCGCGTTACTTCGTTGAGAGCGCAAGCGACAGCGAGTGCGTCATTGGCGCTGTCGGGAAAGTGATATCGGATAACGATTCAATTCGTGTCCGGGTACGAGTGACGGAACAGCGCAACATATTCGAGGTCATTAACTAGCATCAGAAGCGAGAAGCCAGAAGTCGGAAGGCAGAATTCAGAAGTTTTGCCTCCCTCTTCAATCTGTCTACTGCCGTCTGCCCACTGTTTACTCTTTACCACCGCCGCTCAACCTGCGCCCTCACTTCTTCCTTTTCACACTTTCGGTTCCCAACCTTTCTGATATTCCCGTCGCCACATTTGGATCGCCTTCTCGTCACCGAGGATGTGACCGGTTCTCTTGTCCAGATGAAGGGCGCGGTCCACTTTCCACGCAATGTTGGAGAGCAGCAACAGCGTCACGCTGATATTCCCATCTTCAATGGGCGAGTGCAGCTTTTCGCCGACGCGAATCGCGTTGATGAGGTTCTCAAAGTGTTTCGTCGTCATCGTGTCGATGCTCTGGAGATCCTGGGTGGTCGTTCGCCTCTCCGACTTGTATTCATCGATCAGCTTGTCGTTCAACGTGAACACCTGGTAACCGCTCCGATCGATCAACACTGTCCCCTCAGTCCCGTGGATCGTCGACCCGCGCCCCCTGCCGTAATACTCCTTGCCCTGACAGGACATGCCTTCCCAGGTGATCATCTTGTCGTCATATTCGAAGCTCGTGACCAGCGTGTCGTAGAACTCCCAGTCGTCCTTGAAGTGGTATCGTCCACCGGAGGCTGTTACGCAATTCGGATAATCGACGCCGAGAGCCCAGCGGCAGAGATCGACCTCGTGTGAGCCGTTGTTCAGCGTCTCTCCGGTGCCCCAATCCCAGAACCAGTGCCAGTTGTAAGGATGGATATTGTCCTTGTACTCTCTTCTCGGCGCCGGACCCTGCCACAACTCCCAGTCAAGGTAGTCCGGAACCGGCACGACTTTTCCAACCCCGATCGCCTTGCGCGTGTTGGCGTACCAGCATTTCCCGAAATACGGCCTGCCGATGAGCCCCTCCTTGATCTTCCGGATGATCCGGATCGTGTGCTCGGACGAACGCTGCTGGTTTCCCAACTGGACGAGCTTACCGTACTTCTTTTGCGCCTGGACGAGCAGCTCACCTTCATACGGATTATGGCTGGACGGCTTTTCCACGTAGACGTGCTTGCCCGCCTGGAGTCCCGCGATCGCCATCGGCGTATGCCAGTGCTCGGGTGTCGCGATCGTGATGACATCGACGTCACGGGACTCGAGAATCTTTCTGAAGTCCTTCTCCTTGACCGGCATCTGATCAAACCGTTTGGTTGTTGCATCTGCGAACTTGTCCAGCTCGCGCCTGTCGACGTCGCAGAGGTGGGTGACCATCGTATTCTTGTTCTGGCCTATGCACTCCAGATGCGCGTACCCCCGCCCGTGCAGGCCGATGATGGCAAAATTGACCCGGTCGTTGGCCCCCATGATGCGGGCGTAGCTCCGGGCATTCAATCCAAGAGCGAGCCCCGCACTGCCAAGGGCAACGTTCTTCAGGAATTCACGTCGTGACTTCATCGTTTCTCCTTTCAATCTAGTCGTTAGAGTGTCGCCAGAACGCCGCGCACATATCCGACCGATTCCGCCACACCGGGCAACGGATCCTTCTGGTCCTTCTCATGCTCAAAGTGGAGCGTCCTCGAGTACTTCAGCCTCACGAGTGTCTCGAGCAACTTCGGGATGTCGATGGCGCCTCTCCCGATCTCCACGGTCGTTCCTTTTGCGTCCGCCGAGCTCACGTCCTTGATGTGCACATCAAGGAGCCGGTCGAAGAACCGCTCGACCTCGCCGGCCGGGTCGAGACCTAATCGTTGCGTGTGGCCCACATCGATGCAAAGGCCCATCCGCTTATCCATCTTGGCGATGAGCTTGTAGGCGCTTTCGGGACTGGGGAACCGCTGGTCGGTGGGTCCGTGGTTGTGGATCGCCAACGAGATATCGGTTTCTTTGACCTTTCGTTCTGCGAGGTCCAGCAGCGCCTGGTCGGGGACACCGACCATCATGCTGAGGCCCGCCAGGTTCGCATAAGCGAACGCGTTGTGCACTTCCTCCTCCGTTTTCATGTACACGACGCCGCAGGAGGAAAGCTCAAGGCCGGCATTCTTCAGTTTCTCGAGCGCCACCTTGATCTCCCTCTGCGTGCTCTTCAGCGGCAAATGCATGTCTTTCAGCGTGATCCTCTTCAGGGCGAGACGGTTCGTCATTTCGATCGCCTGGTCGAGCGGGAAGGAGCGAAACGTGTAGGATGCCATCCCCAGCTCGAACGGGACAGAGGTTTTGTCCGGCTTCCCGTCCCGTTCCGTTGCGAAGAGGTTTGAAAGGGGGAGTGAACCGGCCACCGTTGTCACACCGGCCAGTTTCAAGAAGTCGCGGCGAGAGTGGTCTTTCATGTGGTACCTCCGTTACAAAAGGAACTGGTGGAGCGAGTGCTGACCCCGAAAAATAGTCTTGTGTTTTTTAGACCTCACCTCCCGAATAGATCCCTCCGGGACTCTCCCTCTGCTAATCGCGACACAAAACGTCCGGGCACAAGAAACGCGAAGAGCAGGAAACGTCTCTCAGTTATCTCACCACCGCAGGAAGCCATAGCACAGTAAACAAGCCGAGGCCGTCCAAAAAGTACTATCAAGCGTTACAGCTCGTTCACGAGACGCGGATAACCAACGATTTTCGATGCACAACGTGGTCGAAATGACATTCCCGCCTGCCAGTGCGGATCACAAATGGCGGGCAGGTCGACCTACATTTTGGACGACCTCTACACTTGAGCTTTTTTGTTAGGCAACTCGGCCGATAAAGTGCACTCCAAGACCTCACCCCAACCCTCTCCTAAGAGGAGAGGGGGCGTTGATTCAATTGCTCCGGCATTGCACACGTCGTTCGCATGCACATCCTGCGAGTCCCGTCTATCTTTCTGGTCTCAAGTCCCTTCCCCTCCACCTTTTGTGTGTCCCGACTCTTCTCAGTCGGGATTAGGGGAAGGCGAGGATGGAGTCTCCTTCAGCTTCGATTCTTCAACGCAAATTGAACCTTTTCGTAGGTCGCTTGCTCAACACCATCACCATCCGTCTATCCAGCTTGAAGGGTGACGCTCTCTGAGACCTCACCCAGACCCTCTCCCGATACACAAGCTTGCGTACACCCGCCCGACCGCCGTCAGGCGGGCGGTGTGTGCTTTTTTCGTGAAAACTCAAGTTGATGTCTGCAGAGATCTCTGCGTCGCGCTGTTGACCTATTCAAGGATCTTCGGAGACACGACACTGGAATGTTTGGATCTTGATATTTCGGAAGAACACCTGGTTGCCGTGATCCTGCAACAGGATGTGGCCTTTCCTGCCCTCTCCGAAGCCCGGCAGATCTTTGAACTTGCTCTCAGCTTTGCGAGCAAGGAACTCTCTGCCACCGCGCTCGTAATCGAGCACTTTGACCCCGTTGAGCCAGTGCTCTACGTGCCTTCCCTTCACGAGAATGCGCGCGTGGTTCCACTCGCCGATCGGATTGACCTTCTTGTTCTTCGCGGGCATCAGGTCGTACAGGGACGCGAGCGTGCGGTTCCCGTTGATCCCCAGCTTTGCATCGGGATGTCTTGCATCGTCCAGGAGTTGGTACTCGAGGCCTTTCGCAGAGCCGGGGGTTTTCGGCAGCTGCTCGATCACGAAGTACTTGATGCCGCTGTTGGCGCCCTCCGTGAGCTTGAAATCCACTTTCAGCTCGAAATTGCCATACTCGTCGATTGTGACGATGTCCCCCCCGAATGCCGCTTCGCCTCCGCCCGATTCCCTCACGATCAACATTCCGTCCCTGACTTCCCAGCCTCTCTTCGGCAGGGTGGTCATATACGCGCCGCGCCAACCGTTCATCGTCCTGCCGTCGAAGAGCAGCTTCCAGCCTTCTTTCTTGTCCTTGTCGGTCAGTGTGTTGGGTGGGGTTCCAGTGTTCTGAGCCTGCTGTGAGAGTGCGATTCCCGGCAGCACGAGCAACGTAAGGAGCAACCTCCGGAGCACCCGGTGGAGGTGGGGATCAGGCGATTTCATTGTATCACCTCGCTGGATTCTGTTCGTGGGAACGATTGCAGAACGATGGGGCCCGCTTTGCAGGCTCAATATGTGAATATAGAATGAAAAAAGAAATCGAAAAGTTCGCATCGTGTGCTCCCGGGGGGACGCTATGTCGTGGCGGCATCATCTTGATGCTGGAATCCAGAAGCGTTACCAGGGTGACTGACGATCGAATGTCTGCCTCCTGGATACTCCCTTCTGCTTACTGCTTTCCGCTATCTTTCTACTTCTCTTTCCACTTTTTACTTTTTCACTTCTCACTTTCTTTTCCCCCCACGCTTTCTTTCCTCCATTCATTTCCTTATCTTTTCCGCCGCGCAACTCTTGGCGGTTGACTGTTCACGATTCACTATTCTCGATCCAAGGCTCCTTCCATGAAAAAAGCTCTCGTTTGTGGTGCAGGTGGTTTCATCGGAGGCCATCTGGTCAAGAAGCTCAGGAGCGAAGGCTACTGGGTGCGCGGTGTGGACATCAAGCCGCACGAATGGTCGCCGGATGCAGCGGACGAGTTCATGCTGCTCGACCTTCGAATCGAAGAAAACTGCCGCCGGGCACTCACTGTTGACGGCGGGAGGCTGGACGAGGTGTACCAACTTGCGGCTGACATGGGCGGCATGGGCTTCATCCACTCGGCGGAAACCGAGATCATGCACAACAGCGCGTTGATCAACATCTACATGACCGACCTGGCCGCCAGGATGGGCGTCCCGCGGTATTTCTTTTCCTCATCGGTCTGTGTCTACCGCGATATGAAGCCGGGTGAGCCGGAGATGACCGAGGATGAGGCGATCCCTGCCCACCCGGATAACGAGTACGGCTGGGAGAAGCTCTATTCAGAACGCGTGGCGATGGCGTACGAGCGTCGCTACGGCATGCAGGTTCGCATCGCACGCTTTCAAAACTGCTACGGGCCGGAAGGTACCTGGACCGGCGGGCGCGAAAAGGCTCCCGCCGCGATGAGCCGCAAGGTGGCGGAGGTCGGCGACGGTGGTACCATCGAGGTCTGGGGGGACGGCACGGCGATCCGCTCCTACACCTATGTCAGCGACATGGTCGACGGCATTTACTCGCTCATGCACTCCGATGTGCACGGCGCGGTTAACATTGGCTGCCCGCAATACGTGAGCGTGGACGAATTGGTCCATACGGTCGCCAAGGTGGCAGGGAAGAAGATCAAGATCAAGCATGTGCCGGGACCGGTCGGCGTGCAATCGCGCAATTTCTCGAACGATCGGATCTATTCGCTCGGCTGGAGTGCGAAGGTTCATCTCGAGGAGGGGATCAAGCGGACCTACCCCTGGATTGAGTCGCAGGTGAAAATGGCAGGATCGAAGAAGTCATAGCTCGATTTGGTCCTAGTCGTCGGAGGCTGGTGCAAGTGTGCGCCGGCCTTTTCTGTCACGTCCCGGGTGGCAAGGAACGTTCCTTGCCGCTTGAGCATCGCGTCCAAAGGTGGTGTCAGGGTGTGGACCTTGACCCCCCCCGCGAACAAAAAAATTCCCGGGTGGCAGGGACCATTCCCTGCCACTCAAACGATGAGCAATTGAAGAGACAATGGGGCGAAGAGGACGACTGTCGTTCAGTTCGGAGCAGCTCTATTTTGTCACGACAGCCATTGTGAATCACGCGCGCGTGTTCACTGAGGATAGATTATGTGACGTGCTGGTCGAAAACATCAAACACTACCGGAACCGATATCAGTTCAAGATCTACGGATATGTGATCATGCCGTCGCACTTTCACTGGATTGTGGAGGTGGAGCCAAGCCTTGGCCTCGTTTCTGATGTGATGAGAGACATCAAGAAATACGCAGCCTGGGACGTGATGGATCTGTTGGAGAAAGAGAATCGTCACGCACTGCTACGTATGTTCAGGGCTGAGGCGGGAGCATTGGATGATCAGAAACGAAAATTCTGGATGGATCGGTTCGATGACGAGGTAATCCGAAACGTCGGCATGCTTCGAACGAAGCTGGAGTACATTCATAACAATCCGGTTCAAGCAGGCTTTGTGGTGACTCCAGAAGAGTACAAGTATTCTAGCGCGAGAAGCTATGTTCTGGGTGATCATTCGGTCATGGAGGTCTTCACAGACTGGCAGTAGATTCCAGTGTGTTCAGTGGCGGTGTCAGGGTGTGGACCCTGACACCCCAGACGAGAGAAAGATGAAAATGTCAGGGTATGCCTGCATCCAGAACCTTGAGAAGTTTCTCGAGACGAAATAGGCAGGTGCATGCGGTTACCTCGAGGAGGGAATCAAGCGGACGTGTCCATGGATTGGGTCCCAGGTGAAAATGGCGGGATCGAAGAAATCATAGAGTGATTTGGCTCTGGTTGCGCAAGGCTGGCGCTGTGGGGGCCGGCCTTTTTTGTTGGCTTGCGGTCAACGCGATTTGAGCGTGATGTCTCGAATCGCCCTCCCCTTCATCCCCTCCCGTCGAGGGAGGGGCTTGTTTTCTTTCTGGTTTTCGGGCCGCGTAGCCAGTAGCAATGAGAGCGACCCGGTCTCGTTCCCACGGTCCCCCGTGGGAACGCACAGGAACTGAGTTGCCCCGAGCGCCCATCCCTGTTGCGTGGGCGTCCGGCAACCATCGTGTTCCCTCATTGTGCCTGCAGCTTCGACTTCCCAATTTTGGCACTCTCGGAGTCAACTGATCTCGTGTTGCGTTTCTAGAGAGACTTTCCTAGCTTGGGGGGCAGGGGCTGAGAGAAAAGCCGCGCCAACCGCTATGGGAAAAATACCAATCGCCATCCTCGCCGTCGACGATGAGGAGACCCTTCTCGAAGTTCTGAAGAGGATCCTCCAAAGCGAGGGTTATTACGTGCACACTGCCGCGGACGGAGCGGCGGCGATCAACATTCTGCAGACGCTTCCGTTCGACCTCGTGCTTCTTGATATCAAAATGCCGGAGGTGGACGGAGTCGCAGTCCTGAGGTTTATCAGGGCCAATCTTCTCGATACCCAGGTCATTATGTTGAGCGCATCCGACGAGATCGACACCGCGGTGGAATGCATGAAGCTTGGGGCGTACGACTACCTCCAGAAGCCGCACGACAACACGGAACTGCTCGCCGCCATCGATCGTGCCCTCGAACGAAAGCGGCTGCTGATCGAGAATAAGGCGCTCAGGATCGAGCTCGCGCGCCGCGGACTTTCGCCCGACATCGTCACGCAGACGAAGGCGATGCTTGAAGTGCTCGACCTCGCTACCCGCGCCGCACCGACGGATTCCGCCGTCCTCATCCAAGGGGAGAGCGGGACGGGAAAAGAGCTGGTGGCGGACTTTCTCCACAGAAGCAGCGTGAGGCGGGAAAAACCACTCCTGGCGCTCGGCTGCTCCTCCATTTCCGAAACGCTCCTGGAGAGCGAGCTCTTCGGCCATGAAAGAGGGGCATTCCCCGGCGCAACTGGGACGAAGCAGGGCCTCCTGGAGATCGCCAACGGCGGTACGCTGCTCCTCGACGATGTCGGCGAGATCCCCGCTGCCGTGCAGCCGAAATTACTCAGGTTTCTGCAATCAGGAGAGTTCCACAGACTTGGCGGTCAGAAGGTGCACAAGAGTGATGTGCGCGTCATCTCGACGACGGAGGGAGATCTGCGTAACGCAGTTTCCCTCGGCAAGTTTCGCGAAGATCTTCTCTTCCGGCTCAATGTCATTACGTTGCAGCTGCCGCCACTGAGGGATCGCAGGGAGGATATCTCGCTCCTCGTCGATCACTTTCTGCAAAAGCGCGCTGCGAAGAGAGGACGGAAGCAAATTGAGGAAAAAGCCCTAGAAGTCTTGATGAAGTACGACTGGCCGGGGAATGTTCGTGAACTGGAGAACGTGATCGAGCGCGCTGCCGTGTTCTGCCAAGGGGAAAAGATCCACAAGGAGGACCTGGCCCTGCCGATGAGAGGAGGTGCGAAAACCGAGACGACGGCGTCCCCGTCCTCACGCGGGATTCGCGCGGGGAGTTCCGTGTCGCTGAAGGAGATGGAGAAAGCGCACATCGACGGGGTGTTGAAGTCTGTCAACTGGCAGAACGGGATGGCGGCGAAGATACTTGGAATAGGAGTCAAGACGCTGAGCGCGAAGATCAGGGGACACAAGCTCTCGAAGCCGAAGTAGCCGCCTCCAATCCGGGTGCGGAGACCCTCTCGAAGTACGTTGATTTTCTGCCTGCTTTCGCCTGAGCCTGGCTCGAACCCTCGGGTTCTCATTGGCTTTTTCCTTCTCTGAGTTTTATCTCCACCCTCATTCCGCATCCCCCGTGCGATATCGTGCAGAATTTCCACAATTTGTCAGGGGGAAACTGCGCTCCGTCAAGTCGTAACGCTGCCGGTTGCTAGTTGCGTCACAACTCCTTATACTTGAGGCCAAGACCTTGAAATTGATGGTGGCCAAGGCTCGCCGTTGCATCTCTGCACGGATCCAGTGCTTGGCAAGGAGAGCAGAAGAGTCACTCCACGATCGGGCTCGAATTCGCAAACACAACGAGAGGTAGGCAAATGGAAAGTCGAAAAGTGCTCATCGTCGTTTGCATACTTATCTTCGCGGTGGCCGCGCTGGCTCAAGAGCCGCAGGCGCCGCAATCCGAGAGCGGCGGGTCAGGAAATCTGCAAGGCTCTCTCGAAAAGCTCTCGCTGGATGCGGCAAAGAAATACGTGGCTCCGGTCGTGACGGGCTTCGGCTCCGATCTCAACGCGGGATGGTTCCATCGAGCGCCGCGCGCCGTGACGTTCGGCTTCGATTTGGAGTTCGGAGTCGTTGCCATGGGGACGCTCTTCTCGGACGAGAACAAGAGGTTCGCAACAAGCGGCATTTTCCAGTTCGACTCGTCGCAGGCGGCCTCTCTCACGGAGAACATCAATGATCCGAGTTACAACAGCCTTCCACCGGCTCAGAAGGAGCAAGCCCGGCAGCAAATCATCAATCAAATCAGAGGGAGAGACTTCACGGTTGGGATCTCCGGCCCCACGATCATCGGCAGCAACCGGGACAGCATGAAGGTGGAGTTTCAAGGGGGCCAGTTTGTTTTCACGGACCCTTTCGGGGGGCAGCACACCGTCGCGGTTCCATCGGACAGGCTCGTTTTGCCGGTCACGGGACTTCTCGGCGACAAGAAGATTCTGGGAAAGAACCTTATTCCACTGGCAGCGCCCCAGTTGAGCATCGGAACGATCTTCGGGACTCAGTTCACGTTCCGTTATCTGCCGGAGTATAAGATCAGCGATGAGATAGGAAAGACGAAGTACTTCGGCTGGGGGATTCAGCACAACCCCGCGGTCTGGTTCCCCGAGGAGTTTCCCCTCGATCTCTCAGTGAGCTTTTTCCACCAGAGCATCAAGGCCGGATCCATCTTCGAGGCCAGCGCTACAGCCTTCGGGGTCAACGCCAGCAAGCGATTGGGTTGGGGCTTCCTCAATCTTACACCCTACGTGGGCTTCATGCTGGAGAAATCGAGCATGACGTTCACCTACGATTACTTCCTGGATACGCCGACCGGACAAATCCCGCAGAAGATCGTCTTCGACCTCGTAGGGGAGAACAAGAGTCGGCTCACGCTCGGTCTCAGCATAAAGATTCTGATCGTCAACGTGAACGCAGACTACAACATCGGCACGTTCAACTCCTTCAGTGCGGGATTCATGATCATCATCTAGTGTTGGTCGGGGAGAACTGACTTCGACAAGCGGCCGGCCCGGTGTGGACCGGCCTTTTTTCGGATTGCAGCTCACCCTGCGGGTGATAGATCCACACTCACTTCTTCATCCACTCCGTCAGAACAATCTCAGTCACTCCGAGCGCCCGCCTGAACGCCTTGCCCCGATACCTTTGGGGCGTAGGTGGGCAGGCAGCCTTGGTGCTTCATCAGAGCGCGAAGTCTTGACGTTTCTCAGTCAATCCCGACGTTTCGCGCTGCGCGTCCCGCAGCCGTGTGGCGGGATCGTCGGGAGAGGGGTGTACAAAGCTAGGTTCAGGGCTCGCCGGCTCGTTTCTTCTGAAAGAGTCGGCGAAGGAAATCGAGGTTCCACTCCTTCCCGGCGGCAGACCTGAACATCGAGAGGGCGGTGGAGAGGATGGCCACGAGAACCACCCACTTGAGGATGACCAGCGGAAGAGATGTGATGACGAAAGCGGCGAGGAGGACGCCGGGGATGCCGCCGAGGGCAAGCGCCAGCGCTGCTTTTCGATCGTGAGCTCCTGCCTTGATGAACCTCACGCCTGCGGCCGGCATAAGAAACGCGCACGAGCCCATCATAACCGGAAATGCGACCAGCGGGCTCATGCCCAATGAGTAAACAAGTGCCATACAAGGAGCGTAGAAACCGACGCCGATCGTCATGAGCGCGCCGAGGATGAACGAGACGACCACGGCCAGGAGAAGCTTCCATCCGGTCAGCCCGACGGCATCGCCGCCCGCGGGATAAAGGCCCAGCAGACCGGCCAGAAGAGCCACAGCGACAGCCAGCAGGGCAAGACCCATCCCAAGTTGGATCTTCCGCTCCGGCAGCTTCGAGACAATTCCCGCTCCCAGCACCGCACCGGCGACCGACGAAACGAGCAAGCTCACCAGCGTGACAGGTTCGACCTCGATGACCGTGATGAAAATGATCGCCTGCGTGACCACGGGCAGAGCGTGCCCCACATTCAGCGTGCCGGGAATGTATTTGTCGTCGACGAGACGGAGGAACTTGTAGAAGGCGGTGGTCGGAGCGAAGCTGCCGATGCCGAGCGTATCGAAGAAGTTCGTCCCGAACCCGATACCCAGAAGACTCTGCCAGCCTCCGCCGCGGATGTGAGCCCGATTCTTGAAGAAATCTTTCAAGAAGAAATAGAGGAAGACGGCTGAGAAGATCCCGAGAGCACCGAGAAGAGCTCTGCTCATTGAACGTTCCTTAGGTTCGGAGATGCACCGGCTGAAGGTCTCGGCGGTTCGGCCGAAAATATCGAGACGAGACTCGAGAACACTGAAACCTTAACTCCCGCGCGCGAGTCGGGCAAGAGCCCAGGTTGCGGCACTGCGTAGGACATTCCTCGGAGAGTCCATCGCTGCAGCCTTCTTCAGCAAGTTAACGACCGACTGATCCCCGCACTTTCCCATTGCTCTGAGCGAAGCCGCCTGAGCGACATAGCTGTCATCTCGTTGAAATCGGTCTCTGAGGAAGTCAATCTCCTTCTTCGTTCCGTTATTTCCCAAACCATACAGGGCCGCCGCTCTCACCTGAGAGCTCTTGTCCAGCGCCCGTTCCTTGAAGAACGCGATCATCCTCGGGCGATCGAGACCGGTTGGAATCCTCACGCTGTCCAGGCGGCTCTGGGGGACGAGGCCCCGATCCATGTCCATTTGGGTGATTCCTCGAAATCCTGCCAGGCGATAGAGGGCATCCCTACGAACGGCCCAGAAGGGGTCGTTCCGGGCAGCGTCCATCAGCGCGTCGATCACACGCGCATCGTCCGTTCGGCCAATGAGCTCGGAGACGGCCCGCATCCTTCCGATCGCATCATCGCGTTTCAGTTGATAGAGCAATTCGTCGGTGGATTTCTCGAACGTCAGTTCCTTGAGAAGATGGTTCCCCTCGTCGAATCGCACCATCAGGGGCTTCCGGTCGCATGCGAGCTCAAACGTATCGACCGCTTGAGACAACCAGACCCTCTGCGACATCGCGTTGTCCGGCGTTTCGATTCTGATCACGACCGGCATCTTGAAGATCGGAACGCCCTGCGAGGTGTCTTGCCTCTGGGCGACGGTGAGCCTTACCTTCTTCTGCTGTTCGTCCCAGCTCGAGTGTACGTCGAACACGGGATGCCCCGGCTTGAAGAACCATTCGTCGAAGAACCAATCGAGGTTCTGGCCGGTCGCCTCTTTGACGGCCGCCATGAAATCGTGCGTGTCGACAGGCTGGAACGCATACTTGTGAAGAAAGTAGGAGAGGAGATGATGAAACGGCTTCTCGCCGAGGAGCCAGCGCATCGTGTGGAGGAGCACGGCGCCCTTCTGGTAGGTGTGCCGGTCGAAGTTGTCTCCGGGCTCATTCCATCGCGCAAAGACGATCGGCCGCATGTAACGCGTGTGAGCTTCCTGAAGATATTGGTTGATCTTTCCCAGGACGTTGAGGGCGGCATCATCTTCCCCCTTGTCGTAGAGCGCGTACATGATCTCGGAATAGGTGCCGAAGCTTTCGTTCAGCCACGTGTGCGTCCAATCCCGGCACGTGATGAGATCCCCCCACCATTGATGGGCGGCCTCGTGGCAGATGAGCCAGCCGTAGCTCGAGAAGTCCTGTTCTGCGCGCTCGTCGTGCATCAAGCCCTGGCCGAGCTCTGATGCCGACGTGCACTCGGCGCCGCCGCCGATTCCCGCGATCGTCGCTTGATCGTATTTCGCCCACGGGTAGTCGTAACCGTACTCCTTGCCAAGGAATTGGATGATCTCAGGGGAGCGCGGGAATGTGCTCGGCACGTCCTTCGCATCCTTCTTGTACACCCAGTAGTCGATCGGAAGGGCGCCGAGGGAGTCCTTGACCACTTCGTAAGGACCCGCCATGAGCGTGGAGAGATACGTCGCGTGGGGAAGGTCCTGGGACCAGTGAAATGTCTTTGTCCCGTGGAGCTTGTCCTCCGTGACCTCGACGAGCCTTCCGTTGGAAAGCAGATTGTAGTCGCTCCGGACGGTGGCGATGACCTCCTGCGTGGCTTTGTCATTGGGCTGATCGTAGCAGGGGAACCAGTGCCGGGCGCCTCGCGCGAACGATTGCGTGAAGATCTGCGCCGGGTGGGTTGCCGACTCTTCCATGAAATTGATGCCCTGGGACTGACCGGTGGAATCCAGAAGATGTTCGGCATGGTACGAGACCGTGAACCGGACGGTGTCGCCATAGTGGTGCGGCCTCGGGAAGAAGACGATGAGCTGATGCGGCGGCTGCTCGAACTTCAACGGCCGGGAATGTTCGTCGACGACGCCAGTGACGATGAAGGTCTCGGCATCGAGGTCACACTTGCTGAAGCCATCATCAAAGGGAGTCAGGGTGATCGTGTTTTCGGCCTGGAACGCATACTTCCGATCGTCCAGTGCGATCTTGATGCGATACTGAATCGCATCGAACTCCCTGCTCGGTTCCGATTGCACGGGCCTGCTGTGGACATCGACCCCCTGGGCGAGGGCGATTGGCGCTGCGAAGAAAAGCAGCAGCGAGAGAGACGAGGTGACGGGGGTTCGCAGTTTCATGCTCTCACTCCCCTCCCATCGGCGGTGCGGGAGGAAACGCCTGCAACACGCCTTGTTCCTTCATGGTCTTCTCGATCGCATCGGGATCGGCGGGCACGAGGGCCGACAGGTTCTCCGCTCCGTCCTTCGTCACGACGATCACGTTTTCAATCCTCACGACGAGATTCTCCTCGGGCACGATGATTGTCGGATCAAGAGCGAATACCTCTCCCGCTTCCAACGGTCGGGCCAGGTAGTTGCCAACATCGTGCACGGACATTCCAACCGGGTGGGAGAAGCCACTCCTCTGGAGGATCATCTTTTCCGCGGCCTCCTTGTAGGCAGCCTTCAGCCACTGTGTCTTCTCGACCAGATCCCTCAACTCTCCGCCGGCTTCATCCATGATCTGGCGGCCTGTCACGCCCGGCCGAATTCGCTTCAGGATCGTGTCGTGAAGCTTCACGATGAATGTGTAGAGTTGTCGCTGCTCGGGTGAATATATTCCGTTTACAGGCCACATGCGGGTCACATCGCTCGCGTAGTAGCGATAGTCGGGAGCATAGTCCATGAGAATGAGATCTCCGTTTCCCAATGTGCTTTTGTTCAGAAAGTAGTGTCCCATCATCATATTCTTCCCGCTGGCGACGATGGAATGATAGGCATCCCCCTGGGCACCGTTGATCATAAAGATGTACTGGGCGACCGCGCCGAGCTGATACTCCGTCGCGCCCGGCTTTGTGCTGCGCATGGCAGCCATCAACCCAAGGGACGCGAGGTATGCCGACCGACGCAGGAGCTTGATCTCACGAGGGCTCTTGATGTTTCGCAGCGTATCGAGGAAGGGGGAGAGGTTCCGGATCTCGAACTCGGGGAATCTCGAGCGGAGCAGTTCAATGAAGTGACCCTCCCGCGACGGACGGCCGTCCCAGGGATCGGCCGCGACATCCGCCTTGTAAGCTTCCATCATATCCCTCGTCATCGCTCCACCCTCGGCGGGGCTGAACGGTGTGTAGAGGGCGGGAGCTTGGGCTGTCCAGTACAGCGTCCACATCCAATCTCTCGCGAGCAGCTCGATCCCCGCGACCCTGTCGGCGCCGGTCAATTTCCTGACGAGATCGGCGTCCTCGGCCGAAAGGACCTTCCCCTCACCCCGCTCCCGGGTCTCATCGCGGTGGGGAAGATACAACGTGACTTTTCTCGACCGCGCGTCGAGCACGAGGTAGGCGCGAGGGGTCTCCAGTCCGCAGAGATAGTAAAACTGATTCGATTGACGGAACACTTCCGAGCCTTCACCCGCTTGAGCTCCCTGGACGATTGCAATCGCGTGGGGGCCGATTTTGTCGAAGAGCTTCTCCCATCGGGCCCTGAACTCCTCCGGCGGAAAATCCGACTGGTAGGGCGAGAGTTCCTGGGCTGCACCGATGGTCGGACTGGCCCAGATGAGGGTGACGCAGAGCCAACGGCTGAGAGTCCTCAAGAATCCAGTTGTCTTATCGCGTAGCATAGTTACCTCCATGGTATCCATCCAATTGAACGAATTCGCTTTGTTCCGGCGAACGCTGATCGATCGTGCGCAAGGCGGGGGGTGGAGTTCTATCGAGATGCTGACGAGCGACGGCCGTGCCGCACAACGATTGACGCATAATATATCCGAAATCTCCGGAACTCGCAACCTGATGAGGGGGAAACTCCAGTTCCCTGGCGTGACAGGCAGTGCGATCGAGAGAATGGATGGCTGCGGGATGGGAGCGCCCCCTGAGACTCGGGGTTTCATGCCCGGATGATCTGCAGGGAAGGCTCGGGTGCGGGCCTGCTGACACATGCATTCCTCCGGTCAGGACGTCCGCCATTCCCGCGAAAGAACGACGGTTCCGCATTCTGGAATCCCGCCTAGGGCGGAATCCAGGAGCGGGAGACGCAAACAACGCGAGAGCGCGGCGGACAAGTAAGTCCTGACCGCACAGATTAGGACACTACCCACCGGGGGACCTGCTTGACAATATCAGCTCAATTTGTTATCCTCGCATGGTACATTTGTCCGAGGTATCCCTAGACCTTCAACAAGGCATGAAGGCTGTGAAAATCCCGCGACGTGCAATGCTCAAAGCCGGACTTCTTCTGCCGGCGCTGAGCTGGAAATTCGATCCGCTCCGAATTGATCGACGCAAAGATTCCTCGTTTGATCCCTGGATCGAAGTCCAGCCCGAGAACCTGCGTCACAACGTCATGGAGGTGAGCAAGAGGATCGATGGTCGACCGATTCTCGCCGTTATCAAGAACAACGGGTACGGGCTCGGCCTTCTGAACGTCGCCCGTGCGTTCGAACCGCTCGAGCCCATCGCCGGCTTCGCCGTTGTGAAGCTGCACGAAGCGATCACGTTGCGAGATGGAGGGATTCAGAAGCCGATCCTTCTTTTGGGTCCTTTCGATGAGAGAGAGCTCGAAGAGATGGTGGCGCAACGCGTCACTCCGATGGTCTACACGACTCTCGGCAGGACGCTCGATGCCATGTGCGCGAAATTTCAGAAGTCGATACCGATACACATCTGTGTGGATACCGGCATCGGTCGTGTCGGCATTCCGCACATCAGGGCTGCTGAACTCATTCGGGATCTCGCAGGCCGGAAATCGGTGCACATCGACGGGACCATGATGACGTTCACGGAAGATCCGGAATTTGACAAGGAACAGCTCCGGCGTTTTCAGCTCCTCTGCAGCGGGCTGGAACACGAAGGGATCAGACTCGGGAAGAAGCACGCCGCCTCGAGCTTCGGTCTCTTTCAGCATCCTGATTCCTTCCTTGACATGGTACGGCCGGGAATGGCGCTTTATGGAATGTATCCGTCGAAAGAATTTCGCAGCACGGGCATCATGCAGCTTCGTCCCGGTGTGAGCCTGAAAGCTCGCGTTGTCTATGTGAAGCAATTGGATCGCGGCGAGACCGCCGGCTACGACCGGGTCTACAAAGCTCAACGTGATACCTGGGTGGCAACACTTCCGGTGGGGCACGCTGACGGGTATCCTCGGGTTGCGACGAAGGGAGCGCGCGTCCGGATCGGCGAAGGGCTCTACCCCGTCGTTGCGATCTCCGCCAGTCACATCATCGTCGAGATGGGGCTTGAGCCGAGGACGAGCATCGGTGATGCGGCGACGCTCTTCGACTGGCGCGAAGGTTCCCGGCCTGAAGATGTCGCCGCCTCGTGCGGGAGCTCGGTGTACGATCTTACCATGCATTTGAATCCTTTGCTGCCCCGCCGTGTTCTCTAGGGCTGCGCTGTCGGATCATTGACTCCGGAAAGTTCTTCGTCAGCATTCCGTGTTTAATCCACGCTGTTCATTCATCCACCAATCAACAGGAGGATTCCATGAACAAGAAGGTGTGGTTAGGGTTCATCGCGGCGTTCATCACCTTTGAGGTCCTTAACTATATCGTCAACTACCTCATTCTCGGGTCGACGCTCGACTCGCTCACGGTCTGGCGCTCGGACATGAGTTCGAAGATGTGGATCTTCCACCTCGTGATGCTCATCGGTTCCTTCTTCTTCGCCTTTATCTTTTCGAAGGGGTATGAGAACAAAGGGATCATGGAGGGGGTGCGGTACGGACTCTACATCGGGATCTGGTTAAGCGTAGGGATGGCCTACAGCACGTACGCGATGATCGCGATCCCGTATTCGCTTGCCCTGCAGTGGTTCATCTACGGCGTGATCGAGTACATCATCGCCGGCATCGTGCTCGCTCTGGTGTTCCGCCCGAAGGCGAAGGAGCCGGAGAAAGCATAGGTCCCCCACTGATAGCCGGAGGCGACGAAAGCCCCGACCAGTCGGCCGGGGCTTTTTGTTGCAGAGGGCGGGCGCCTTTGGCGGAAGAGTCTTGAGTTGATGGTCTGTATTCTCCCGTCTGCAATCTGCTGACTGCTTTCTTCTTACCTCCTCTTATCTTCCTTCTACTTTTTACTTCGAACTTTCTTTTCCCCCCACTTTCATTCCTCCATTCATTTCCTTATCTTTTCCGGGCAATTGACCGAGGGTCACGTGTGTTTCAGACGCCGCCTCTCTTCTCCTCCCACATGTCGAATCACGGCCCATGTCAAAAACAGCATTGATCACTGGTATCACCGGTCAGGATGGATCGTATCTTGCGGAGCTGCTCCTGAGCAAGGGTTACGAAGTCCACGGCATCATTCGCCGCGCGAGCACGTTCAATACGCACAGGATCGATCATATTTACGTCGATCCCCATATGCCTGGGGCAAAAATGCGTCTTCACTACGGCGACCTTTCGGATCCCGGGATGATGACGGAGATCATCTACAATATCAAGCCGGACGAGGTGTACCACCTCGGATCCCAAAGCCACGTGCGGGTCTCGTTCGATATGCCGGAGTATACCGGCGACATCACGGGTCTGGGAACGACAAGGATTCTCGAAGCGATCCGCCGGAGCGGTGTGAAGGCGAAGTTCTACCAGGCCTCCTCGTCCGAGATGTTTGGTGGAGCGCCCCCACCCCAGAGCGAGGGAACGCCGTTCCGGCCACGGAGCCCGTACGCCATCGCGAAGGTCTATTCCTACTGGATGGCGGTCAACTATCGTGAAGGCTACGGCATCTTTGCAAGCAACGGGATCCTCTTCAACCACGAGAGTCCGAGAAGGGGGGAGGTGTTTGTGACGAGGAAGATCACCAGGGCGTTAGCCAACATCCTTGCTGGCAAACAGGCGAAGCTCTACCTCGGCAATCTGGATGCTCAGCGTGATTGGGGGTTTGCGCCGGAGTATGTCGAAGCCATGTGGCGAATCCTCCAGCAGGGGAAGGCTGATGATTTCGTCATCGGAACGGGGAGGTCCCATTCTGTTCGACAATTCCTGGAGTTGGCGGCACGGTATGGAGGGATGGAGATCGGATGGCGTGGAAAGGAGACCGAAGAAAAAGGATATGTCAAGAACGGCGCCGTTCTTGTAGAGATCGATCCCCGATACTTCCGGCCGACGGAGGTGGAACACCTTCAGGCGGACATCACCAAGGCGCGAGCGGCGCTCCAGTGGGAGCCCCAGGTCTCGTTTGAGGATCTCGTGAAGGTGATGATGGACTATGACATGCTCGCGGCGGGTTTGACTCCGCCCGGGGAGGGCATCAAGGCGATCCAATCGAAAGGCTTTGACTGGACGAAGCATCAGATCTCCCTCCATCAAGAGATCAGGGAGTGAACGCGAATCGCCTCTTGCTGGACAGCGAAAGACGTGGAGAAGAACGCGAAGATATTTGTAGCAGGTCACAACGGACTTGTGGGATCGGCCATCCTCCGAAGGCTGAAGGAGACTGGATGCACCCATCTGGTCACGAGAACGCGCGCGCAGCTGGACCTGCGGGACCAGGCGCAAACGGACCGCTTCTTCTCTGAGGAGAGGCCGGAGTATGTGTTCCTGGCCGCGGCGAAGGTCGGCGGGATCCTGGCCAACAGCACCTATAAGGCGGAGTTCATTTACGACAACCTGACGATCGCGGCGAACGTGGTCAATGCGAGCTATCGCTCCGGCGTCAGGAAGCTGCTGAATCTCGGCTCCTCGTGTATCTACCCGAAGCACGCCCCCCAGCCCCTGAAGGAAGAGTATTTTCTGACCGGAGCGCTTGAGCCTACGAACGAGCCGTACGCCATCGCGAAAATTGCGGCCATCAAGCTGTGCCGATACTACAATGAACAGTTCGGCACGAACTTCCTTTCCGTTATGCCGACGAACCTGTTCGGGCCGGGGGACAACTTCGACCTCGAGACCTCCCACGTTCTTCCCGCGCTCGTGCGCAAGTTTCATCTGGCGAAGTTACTCAGCTCCGGACAAATGGAGCAGCTCGGGGCGGACATTGGGAAGCGTCCGCTCGGGTTTGGCCTGCAACTGGGGGCCCACGCCATCGAGAGGGATGTTCTCGATCTGCTGGAACGGATCGGAGTGACTGCGAAGTACGTTCAGTTGTGGGGGACCGGCAGTCCGCTCCGGGAGTTCCTGTACGCCGATGATCTGGCGGACGCGGTCGTTTTCTTGATGACGAAGTACGACTACAGGGAGGTGGGTGAATTCGTCAATGTGGGCGCAGGGCGGGACATCCCCATCAAGGAGCTGGCGGAGCGGATTCGCAGGATCGTCGGATTCCCCGGCGAGATTCGATTTGATTCATCCAAACCGGACGGGACACCTCGAAAACTCCTCGATAGTTCCAGGATGAAATCTCTTGGCTGGGAGCCGAAGATCTCGTTGGAGGAGGGGATCAAGCGTGCCTATCGGTGGTATCAGGAACACTGAGTACTATGGCTTCGCACGAAGGTACTGAACGGGCCATGGGACATCAACCGAGAGCGCATCTGCGGCGTGGAGGGCCCAATAGGGATCTCGAAGTATCGCCCTTCCCATGACTACGACGTCGGCGTCTCCACGCTCGAGAATTTCCTCCGCCTCCTGCGGCTCGGTGATGAGCCCGACGGTCGCGGTAGCGACGCTTGCCTCGCGGCGGATGGCAGCGGCGAACGGCACCTGGTATCCAGGCCCGAGCGGAATCTTCGCGGCATGCACGAGGCCGCCGCTCGAACAGTCAATGAGATCGACGCCGATTTCGCGCAGCCAGCGGGCGAGCGCGATCGATTGGACCAGATCCCATCCCCCTTCCACCCAGTCCGTAGCTGAAATCCGAACGAACAACGGCAGGTTTGATGGCCATGCCTCACGGACGACTTTGACGACCTGAAGTGGAAATCGCGCACGCCCTTCGATTGTTCCCCCAAATTCATCCCGACGGTGGTTCGAGAGTGGTGAAAGGAACTCGTGCAGAAGGTAGCCGTGCGCCATGTGGATTTCGATGACCTTGAAACTGGCCGCGACCGCTCGTCTCGCTGCTTCCGCGAACTTCGCCACGAGCCCGGCTATCTCCGCTTGAGACAGCTCGTGAGGTGCCGGATAACCGTCAGCGAACGGAATGGGGCTCGGCGCGACGGTCTGCCAGGCTCCCTCACTTGAGGACAAAGGCTTCGCCCCCAGCCATTGGAGAGTCGTGGAGGCCTTACGCCCGGCGTGAGCGATCTGGATGCCAGGAACCGCGCCCTGTGCACTGATGAACGACGTCATGCGCTGGAACGCTCTGACCTGGTCCTCATTCCAGATGCCGAGGTCGCCCGGCGAGATCCGTCCTTCCGGCGTGACGGCTGTGGCCTCAACCATCACCAACCCGGCTCCGCCAACCGCTCTGCTTCCGAGGTGCACCAGATGCCAATCGTTTGGAAGGCCATCGGTGGCGGAATACTGGCACATGGGCGATACGAAGATCCGGTTTCGGAACTCGACGCTCCGGAGGGTCAGGGGTGAGAACAGTTTTCTTGTCATGTCTTGAATTCCATTGATTTGTCGGGCTGCTCTGAGCGATCGCGGGTCTGGGCATCCCGCGCGCGCATCCGGGGAGATGCTGTTCTTGATCCAACAGGACTCTCAGGTTGCGGGGAAGAAGTTTCAGGTATTCGAGGAGCCCGAGCACCTCCAACTTTTGTGCGAGTTCTTCAGGAAGCTGTTGCCGCGAGACTCTTTTCAGCAAAATGATGCCACGATGGCTCGATCCAGTCCGGAAAGGTGCCAGCGTGCTCGTTTCGAAAGGTGAGGCATCGCTCGGCATGCAGGAGGAACCGGTCGGGATCGATAGCGTGCGTGTAGCACGTTTTGATGCACGCCGAGCATTTCCGGCAACGATCCAGCATGGCAGCCTCTCCCCAGGGGTCATCACCGCTTGGGAGGTCAGAGTAGAACGCCATCAGAACCGATTCGGCGCAATTGAAGCCTTTATTTTGTATACACAGGGTAACACCACTGGCGGTATTTCTGGACGCGTCCCCGCACAACGTCGAAGTACAGGTCCCTTACCTTCTGCGTGACGGCTCCCATTTTCCCCGACCCGATGGGGCGGTGGTCGATGCGAACCATCGCAACAATCTGAGCTCCCGTGGCGACCATAAGGGCTTCATCGGCCAGGAAGAGCTCGGTCCTGTCGATCGAGCGCTCCACAACCTCCATGCCCAGCTCGTCCCGCAGGAGCGTAATGATCGAGTTGCGGGTGATCCCCTCGAGGATATTGTCTGTCACCGGCGGCGTGCAGATCTTTCCTTTCCGGAGGATGAAGATGTTCTCGGCAGAGCCCTCGGAGATATGCCCGTCCTGATTGAGCAGGATTGCCTCGTCAAACCCCGATCGCTGCGCGTCGGTTTTTGCAAATGCGGAGTTTACGTACCCTCCGGCGATCTTTCCTCGGGCAGGAATGACGTTATCGTCGATCCGCCGCCACGATGAGATGGTGACGTGCGCTCCCTCCTCCTTTTCAACGTACCGTCCGAATGGAACCGTCACGATGGACACAACGGGGGTCAAGTTGTGCAGGCGCACGCCGATGACCTCGTCACTGTAGAAAGCCAGCGGGCGGACATAGACGTCGCCTTTCAGTTGCTCCGCGTGAAGCAGATCGACCAAGGCCTTCACAAGGTCTTCTTTCGTAAAGGGAAGTTCCATGCAGAGGAGTCTCGTTGATTCGAGAAACCGCTGGAAGTGGTCGAACGGGCGAAAGATGAAGAGCTGCTTCTCATCTTCATTCCAGTATCCACGGATACCGCCGAACACCCCTGTTCCGTAGTTCAGGGCGTGCGTCATCACGCCCACCTTTGCTTCCGAATAAGGAACAATTCGATCCTTGAAGAAGGCGTACGATGGTGTTGCCATAGTTATCTCTCCATTTCAAGTGTTGTTGTTCGAGAAGTCGTTTGATCTGAAAGAGAGTGGAAGGAAGTACTTCCTGCACGTACAAACTAGGCCAATTCTGGTTCATTCACAAGAACCAATCTTGGGAAACGTTCAACCAGCCAATCCACTCGCCGAATGGGTCGCACATGTTGTGCCTCGAACCGCCGACACGGATTCAGCATTCAAAAGCAAGAGCAAACGTGGGTCGGCACGAAAAATTCCGGCAGATGCGCAGGAACACCGAAACCCTGGCAAAGGGCGGCGGGCCGTCGTACCTGCCGATGAAATCGGGTCTCATACTTGTTGCCACGGTCATTTCCCTGAATGAAGATTGCAGTATCACTTATTAGAAATGATAGCAGAGGTTGCTGAAAAGCCCCCGGCGCGTCATTGCGGCGGAAGCCGTAATCCACAAGAGAGGCCAAGTCTGGACGCCTGCTTTCGCAGGCGTGACATTAGAATTGGTCGGTGCATTTCTCCCCCATTTTCGTCGCTGACGGTCTTTCGCGCCTACCAGGAGCTCCTGGCGCTTGGCTACCTGGAGAGCAGGCCCGGCTCGTACACGACGGTGCGGGACAAACCGAAGACGACAGTTTGCGAGCCAACCCGTGAGCGAGGCCTCTTGCATTGGGGGCGACTCTCGAATACGCCGAGTCAGACGGTGGTTGGTCTACACCATTCCGAACTTCCAGAACCCCACCGGCCTCACATCCCCGCAAGCTCACCGCGAGATGCTGTTGAGGCTCTGCGAGGAGCATCGGGTTCCCCTCGTCGAGGATCCTCAAGCTGGATGCTGGAAACACCGACGTATACCAAACCTATAACCGTCCGCTCTGCGCAACGACCGTGGACGACCTCGTTGCCGCGCTCAAGTCAACGAACGGGGTAACGATCCAGGCGCTTTTCACGACAGGCGCCTCCGGGAATGCCGATCCCGGTCATCTGGACGACTGGATGCGCAGGATCGTCGAGATTTCGACGCTCAATGTTCAACTGTACACGTTGGATCGTCCCTACCCTTCGAAGAATATCGCACCCGCCGGCCGGGGCCTGCTTGAAGGGATCAAAGCCAGGCTGGGAGAGTGTGGAATAAGCGCCGGTGTGTGTTAGACGAAGGACGATGGACCCTGCATGACTGAAGACGGCGGAGACCTCCGGTCTCCCGGCGCACGTTTGAAACCGCATTCGATTTTCCTGTCGGGTTGAACCTACGCCGTTCACTTGCATGTTGTTGGTGAGATGTGTAATGTATGGCTGGAGTTCATGCTCAATGCCGAAGAGGGCTCACCATATTGTCGTTGCGGTGCTTCTCGCAAGCTATGTGCTCGTCGGCGTCCTCGCGCATCTTGAAGCTCTCACCCAGTTCCTAGGGTTCGGCACACATCCCCCTCAGGTTGCCCAGAGTAGACCGGCCAGACCGATCGCGGCAAAGGTCTACTGGACGCAGCACAAGCACATTCCTGCAGTCACAAAAGTGTGGACTCCTTCCCCGGCAGTCCTCTCTGCGCCCGAGCTGCGTCGGCCGCAGCAGTACGGCCTACTGCCGGCGGCCTCTGCCGTAGCGATCGATCCCGCGTCTGCTCTCTCATCCTATTCTTCCCGCGCTCCTCCAAAAGCTTGATGCACTTCTGAATTTCACCGGCGAGGCCCCGCGTTGCCGGGCCTCGTTCCTCCGGAGGCGCCCGGATCGCAGGACTCTCCGTGCCCTCGCACGATCTCGAAGATTCTTCGCGAGGTGATGGCGGTTAGGTGAGGCTTAATCGAAGGCCTTGGCGCTGAAGGGTCTGAGGTGCAAGATCGGCCGGGCGAGCGATTGGCCGCAGAGATTCATCTCACTGTTGCGTTCATGAATGTTTGGAGGAGATGCCCGACCCAACGCCGGAATCTGAAGCAGGCTTCTTGCAGAGGAGAGACATCTTACCAAGGGAGATGAGAAAATGTTGTTCAAGAAAATTCTTGTTCGCTACGCAATACAATTCATACCCTGTTTGGTTGCCGGTGTCCTGCTGACGTTCGCCTACAGTATGAGGTATCATGAGGATCCGGGGATCGACTGGCTTGTGGCATTTGGATTGGCTATGGTCCTGGATTTGGGCGTCACGTGGTTGAATATGCGTCAAGAGAGGCGCCAACAGAAGGCTTCAGGACCGGCCTAACGAGCGTCCTGCAACGATTCTGCCGACGCCTGAGGCTGATTTCTTGTCCGTCGGACTTCCTCACAACGGGGACGGTCGTGACGGTCCTCGTTGTGATATCGAGAAGAGAGTAGAAGCCATCTCAGCGGGCTTTTCGCCTTCCAGTGAGACGGCTTTCTCTTCCGAGAGATGTTTGTGAGATATGTTCTCGTCAGGAGACAGGAGTGGTTCTCAAACCAAAGGTGAAAGACGTAAGGCGTGCCGTTCGAACGGTCGCCCGACCGATTCAGGAGTTCCTGAGGCTCGAATCCTCCTCAGGGATTCTTCTGTTCGGCTTCACAGTCCTGGCACTCGCATGGGCGAATTCGGCCTGGGCGCGGAGCTACGACGAACTCTGGCACACGGAGGTCTCAATTGGGATCGGATCCTACGCCATCTCCAGATCTCTGCTTCATTGGATCAACGATGGTCTGATGGCTCTCTTCTTCTTCGTCGTCGGGCTGGAAATCAAGCGTGAGATGCTTATCGGGGAGCTGGCTTCCCTGAGGAAAGCTCTGCTCCCTGTCGCTGCCGCTCTCGGCGGCATGCTCGTGCCGGCGCTCATCTACGTGGTCCTGAATCGGGGAACCGAAAGGGTCGCCGGGTGGGGCATACCGGTGGCGACGGATATTGCCTTTTCTCTCGGCGTGCTCGCGTTGCTCGGCAAGCGCATCCCCATCCAGCTCAAGGTATTCCTGACGGCTTTCGCCATCGTGGACGACATCGGGGCGGTGATCGTCATTGCATTCTTCTACGCATCGGGCATCGTCTGGGGCCATCTCCTGTTCGCCGCGATCGTCCTTCTCCTGCTGCTCGCCGTAAATTGGATGGGGGTTCGCCACCCTCTCGTGTACGCATTCCTGGGGCTTCTCCTCTGGATCGCGTTTCTCGACTCGGGAATTCATGCGACAGTCGCGGGCGTTCTGATAGCGATGACGATCCCCGCGCGGTCCTCGCTCGACCGGCGGGGGTTTCTCGAAAAAGCGTACGACATTCTGAGACAATTGGAGCGCGCAGACAAGACGGAGGATCCGGCGACAACGGAGCAGAGCCCTCAAGCCTCGGTTCGTGCCCTCGCCGAACTGGCGGAGGAGGTCGAATCTCCCACGCAGCGTTTTGAGCACGCTTTTCACCCATGGGTCACATTCTTCATCGTGCCGCTCTTTGCTCTTTCGAATGCGGGGGTGACGTTCGAGCAGGGTCTCGACGCTCTGGTGACGAACCCGGCGGCGCTCGGCGTCTTCCTGGGTCTTGTTCTCGGAAAACAACTCGGAATTACTCTCTTCTCCTGGACCGCGGTGAAAATCAGAATTGCGTCTCTCCCCACTGCGGTGACGTGGCGGCACATCTATGGGGTTGGATGGCTCGGCGGAATCGGCTTCACGATGTCCCTCTTCATCGCGTCTCTTGCATTCGGACCAAGCCTTCTCCTCGACGCCTCGAAGCTTGGCATCTATGCTGCCTCTATCGTATCGGGGATCGGCGGATTGTGGATCCTGAGACGCGCGGCTGGCGTCAGGAACGAGGGTCAGAATGATTCTTGAACGGGTTCGAAGCCGTTCGCCGCTTGACAACCAGGCAGGAGGGGAGAAGTGGGAGTTGCTTCTCCCTTTTCTTTTCTCCAAATTCTGCCCATCCAACTGATCCACCGTACTGCGGAGCCCTTTTCGTCGTTCGGTCGTTCAACGAGGGTGGAGGGGCCCCGCCGCGATCATCTTGAGGTTTCACAGCAACCATCGAGAAAGCGAGTCACCCCATGGCACTAGCGATCAAACCAGCCTCTGAAGCGGAATTCGACCTTTTGGCACTGGGCGAATGCATGATCCGGCTGAGCCCGCCGGGACACCAGCGCATCGAGCTGACTCCGGTATTCGAAGCCTATGCCGGCGGCGGAGAGTACAACGTTGCGTATGCGCTCTCTCGCTACGGGCTGCGGACCGGATGGGTCTCGAGGCTTGTGGACAATCCCCTGGGCGCGTTCATCAAGAACCATGCTCGCACGAGCGGCATGGACATCAGCGAGGTGATCTGGGTGCTGTACGACGGCTCGGGTCGGGCTGACCGCATCGGCTTGAACTTCACTGAGGTGGGGATGGGCGTGCGTGCAAGCGTGACGCTCTACGACCGCGGCCACACGGCGGTCTCTCATATGAAGCCGGGCGATGTCGACTGGAGGCGGATCTTCACCAAACGGAAAGTCCGGTGGTTTCACACGGGGGGGATTTTCACGGCGCTGAGCGACACGTGTGCAGACGTCGCACTGGAATCGATGAAGGCAGCTCACGAGACCGGGACAGTTGTGAGCTACGATCTCAACTTCCGCAGCAAGCTCTGGTCCTCGAAAAAGGCAATCGAGGTGACAAAGAAGCTCGTGCCCTCTATCGACGTGTTGATCGGAAACGAGGAGGACTTCCAGAAAGTGCTGGGCTTTGAGGTGGAGGGGACCGACAAGAGCCTCAGGGCGCTTCCGATTGAAGGCTACAAGAAGATGGTGGAGAAGGTCCTCAAAGCGTATCCTCGCATTCAGGCCGTGGGAACGACGCTGAGAGAGGTGGTGAGCGGATCCGTGAACAACTGGTCGGCGATCATGTTCTACGACGGCGTGTTCTATCAGTCGAAGAAGTATGAGAATCTGGAGATCGAGGATCGCGTAGGCGGAGGCGATGGATTCTGCAGCGGCTTCGTCTACGGTTTGCTCCACGGGATGCCTCCCCAGGAGTGTGTGGAGATGGGGGCCGCCCATGGGGCGCTTCTCCAGACGACACGTGGCGACACCAGTATGGTTACCATGGAGGAGATCAAGCACGTGATGGGGGGCGGGAGCGCGCGCATCAAGCGTTGACCTGTTCGATGGTCCGAACAATCTCGGAGCGCCGGCTCGTCGGCTCGCCAGGTTGGGCTCCTTGAAACGCACGATCCAGTGTTCGGCGTGTCAGGTTGCCGCTGCGGGAAGGCCGGTCGGCCGAAACGGCTGAAGCTTCGCGATGTGAGAGAAGCCGACAGATCCGATCGAAGCACCGTAGAGGCTTTTCCTGCTCAGCCCTGATACGCGCCAAAGTGAAATGGCTTGGCTGGGGGGAACGTACGATCGAAACGAAACGCTGTTCTGATGCAGATCTCTGAAGAAGGTCTACGCCTCGCGGGTAAGCCTTCCGAACCGCTTCTCTCTGTCGTAGGGTATGATGTCGTCATAATCGTACAAGACGATCCTGTTTCCCTCCGTCACTCCGTAGTTCCACGTATTGAAGAGGTCGGCCGGGAAGAGTCCCGTGGCTGCGAGATCCTTGATGAAGTATCCGAAATCGATGACGGCCTGCCTTTGAAGACGTAGTGATAATGAGGCAACGTGAAGACGATCATCACGGCGCCCTCTTCACCGGGTGCAACGACAAACTGCTCTCTTGAGACATGAAGAAATCGATGGAGATCTCTGTAGAACTCTGTCTTGCCATGTTTATAGAAGCCGATCGCGTTGTAGAGGTCGGAGAGCGGTTTACGAGGAAGAATGGAGCTCAGAAAAACGACGAGCTCATGCGGCACCTCCACGTCGGCCTGAAAATATGAATAGGCGAAGCCGAAGATGTTGTTCGCATCGGCTTCGCGCAGGAGGACCGAATCGACATAGATTCCGGCTTCATCGTGATAGAGTGGGAGAATGATCGGGACAATTCGAGATTCGATGACGATTCTGCCGACGATATATGCCACCTTGTTCCTGAAGAAGCACGGCTTCAGGACCTCAACGGAATAACTCTTGTCGTTCCTGACGATGGGCCACAGAAACAAATCCAGCTCGTTCGCGACCAACTCAAGATCACGCTCGATGTTTTCATAGCCTTTGCTGAATTTGTGATCCGCCAGGATCTTCCTCAGGAGCTCCTTGGTGTCTTTCTCTCTGTCGTATCTCGTAACAACGGGCGGAGCCTGTTCGCTCGTCCGAGGTCTGGCGTGCAGGTAAAAGAATTCGACTTCCCTGTCGATACCCACCGTCTGCAGCAATTTCCTCGTGATGGAGTTGAAGAAGGTCTCGGCGATATCCTCGTTGCACCGTCCCGCGATGAGCCCGGAGTAGATCCGTTTCATGCTGATCCAGGTCGCCCGGTCATACGCACGCCGGTCGAGCATCCCCTCGACTTGCGTCGCTATTTGAGACAAGACCTTCTCATACAGATTCAGTCGTTCGAGGGCGTCCCTTTTTCCTCCCTTCCAATCCCTTTGCTCAAATCTCTCTTTCGCTCGTCTCGTGAGGACCAGGAACTCCGACAGGTAGGAGTCGAAGACCTTGAGGATCAGGCCCGCTACTTTTTCTTTCGTGTCAGCATGGTTTGTCAAGATGACCGTCGGTGTCGTGAGGGGCGACGATGGTTGAACAACCACATGGAAAAATATCATTTGTGGCGGCACGGAAGTTTTGCTCGCAAGCCGGTACCCCCTCCACTGCCTCACCCAATTCACGATGGCCGAAACGATGTAGACGAGGCGTCAACGTGAGTCGAAACACGATAGGTTTAGCCTGTCTCGGCACCGGCTACATCACCAGCATATACGCCAGGTGCGCCTCGGCGGTTGAAGGTGTTCAGGTCAGAGCTGTGTGGAGTCGGAGTGAGCAGGCGGGAAGCCTCTTTGCTGAAAAGCACGGCGTTCCCCGCGTCTACACAGATTATCAACGACTTCTTGAAGACCCGGAGGTGAACGCGGTCATCGTCGGCTTGCCGACGCCCATGCATCACGCGGCTGCTCTTCAGGCTGCGAAGGCGGGGAAGCACACCCTTTGCGAAAAACCGATCGCGATGACGGCGGAGGAGGGTGGTGTGCCCCGGTGGTCCTCAGGCGACTGGCTGCTCGATCCACGGCAGAGCGGTGGCGTCCCCGTCGATCTCCACATTCACGATATTGGTATGTGCTTCCTGAGGGGGAGAAGTTCAGGGCGGGATACACGCTTATCGGTGAGCGGGGGATCCTCGAGTACGACAACCTTCGGAACCCAACTCTGAGTCTGTCTCAGAACGGCGTGCCTCAGCCGATACCAGCTTTACCTTCGGCAGATCCTTACGCAGCGCAGCTTGAGTATTTCGTTGAATGTGTGCGGATGGGAGGGGCGCCTCAGCGTTGTCCCACCGGTGATTCACTCAGGGCACTCGAGCTGAGCTTGCTTGACTTTTTACCTGCACCTCTCTATACTGTGCCTGTCGCGAGTGGGGATGGCTCAACCACATTCCTTGGAGGCTTCCACCATGAGACGCCACGCCTTCCACGTTACGCTCCTTAGTGCGTTCCTCGCCGTCGTTACTCTCGGAACTGTTTCTGCTCAATCGGATTCGACGGGATCCGTCGTCGAAGGGAGGGCGGTATGGGCGCATCCGTCTTCGGTTGCGTTCAACGACTCTTCGACGATTGCGTTCGTCGGACACTGCAAGAGAGCGAACATCAACCTCGAGACGCTCGTCCCTGCATTCAAGAACTTCGATCCCTTGCCGCCGTCATCCGCGAAGCGCACAAGAGGGGCATCCGCGTGCACGCCTGGCTCTGCGACTTCACGCAGAGTGCGGATGGTCCGGTGATGCAGAAGCATCCCGAATGGGCGGCGAGAAACCCGGAGGGGAAGATCCCGTCGCAAGCCGAGCTCCTGGGGGACGGCGTGCCGTACTACATCAACTGGATGTGCCCCGCGCAACGGCCAGGCTACGCGGATCAGTGGCTCCTGCCGATGATCGAGGAGATCGTGAGGGACTACGATGTGGACGGCATCCACCACGACTATCTCCGGTATCCGGGTGACGTCGCTCCGGATAGCTACTTCTTCTACACCTATCGGCAGGATGCGATCAACCGCTTCGCCCGGGAAGCGTGGGAGCGAGCCTCGGTCATCAAGCCGAATATCGAGTTCTCCGCCGCCGTGTTCAAAAATCCGATGGCGAGCGGACGGTTCATCGGGCAGCGGTGGACGGATTTCTCCCCGTGGGTCGATCTGATGATGCCCATAGGGCGATTGAAGCCGTTCGAAAGGGAGGCGGCAACGGCATCGTCCTCTTCGACGCCAGAGGCTTGACCTCGAGGAAGCTCTGGCCCGTTCTTGAGGAGCTCTTTCAGGAGCCGAGCGTCGAGCCGTACCGGGTCGCTCCCGCAGCTCAAATTCGTCGCGCACATTGCAGAGGATTAACTATGACACGGTACATGATTTTCCTTACAGTTCCATTCGTTTTTCTGGCGTACTCAGTCTCGCCATCGCAGCAACCCAGACCGGATCTTCTGCTCTTCAACGCTCACGTGATCACGATGGATCCCAAGAGGCCATCGGCGGAAGCGGTTGCCGTTCGCGGGGAACGCATCGTGTGGGTCGGCAGCACGGCGGAGGCGAAGCGGAAGTTTCCTGATCCGGCCCGTTCCTTCGATCTGGGAGGCGCTACGCTGCTGCCGGGGATCACCGACGCGCACACGCACCTGTTCAGCCTTGGCGAGAGTTACCTCAAGCTTAATCTCAAGGACGTTCCCACGGAGGAAGAGATCGTCAAGCGGGTCCGAGAACGGGTTGCCTCTGCGTCGCCGGGAGAATGGATCCTCGGCTGGGGATGGGACGAAGGGAGGTGGGCGTCTCGCTATCCCACGAACGAAGCGCTGAATCGAGCCTCGCCGAATAATCCGGTCTTTCTTGTGGGATTGCACACGTTCGCGGCCTGGGCGAACCAGAGGGCGCTGGAGATCGCAGGCATCAACAAGGGGACACAAGATCCGGAAAACGGGAAGATCATTCGGGACGAGAAAACGGGTGAGCCAACAGGTATCCTCACGAACAAAGCGCAAGAGCTGGTTGCGCGGCACATCCCGGCGTTGACGCTGGAGCAAGTGAAAAAGGCACTCGAGCTTGCGGCTGATGAGTGCGTTCGCAACGGCCTGACTTCGGTCCACGAAGCGGGCGTGACAGCCGTGATGATCCAGGCATTTCGCGAGCTGATCAAGGAGGCGAAACTTCCACTGCGGGTCTACGCGATGCTCGATGGGGCAGACGAGCGACTGATGGACGAATGGCTTGCGAAAGGGCCGGAGATAGACTCTGTCCGTCATCGTCTGACGATTCGCTCGGTGAAGCTCTTTGCGGACGGTGCACTCGGCTCAAGGGGGGCCGCGCTCTTTGAGCCCTATGCTGACGCGCCTCAAACCAATGGGGTCGTCACCACCTCTGAAGAGGCGATCTATCAGCTGACACGTCGCTGTCTGGCAAGAGGTTTTCAAGTGGCGACCCATGCCATCGGGGATGCGGCGAATCACATGGTTCTGAATGCCTACGAGCGAGCGTTGAACGAGACGCCCGGGGCGACCGACGCACGTCTCCGAGATGAGCACGCGCAAGTGCTTTCGCCCGCGGATATCCCGCGCTTCGCGAAACTCGGAGTGATCGCGTCGACGCAGCCGGTCCACTGCACGTCGGATATGGAATGGGCGGAACAGCGGCTCGGGCCCCAGCGGATCAAGGGCGCATACGCCTGGCGGTCCGTTCTCGCGGCGGGAGCCCATGTGCCGACGAGCTCCGATTTTCCGGGCGAGACGCTGAACCCTTTCTACGGAATGTACGCGGCTGTCACTCGTCAGGATCCGCAGGGGAAGCCCGAAGGCGGCTGGCATCCGGAGCAGCGGATGACGCTGGAGGAGGTGCTGCGAGGGTACACCGTCGAGGCGGCCTATGCAGAGTTTGAAGAGGCGGTGAAAGGCGCCGTTGAGGAAGGCAGACTTGCAGATTTCACCGTCATTTCCAAGGACATCACGAAAATCCCACCGAAGGAGATGCTCTCCATCCGTGTCCTGAAGACCATCGTCGGTGCGAAGGTTGAGTACGAGGCAAGAAGGACAAACTAGCGTCCCTTTTCAGCAAGCTGCACGTGACCCCAGAAGCTGAAGGTCGTGTTCGCTCCGTCGGGTCGTTGGCCTCCTCTGCCCATACCGCCCGGCGTTCTTCCTCCCCGTCCTCCGCCGGCGCCGCGGCCTCCGCCGGCGCCGCGGCCCCTGCCGCCGTACCCTTCATCCCGTTCAGCGGACGCGCTCCGCTGGGGTGCGTTCGACTCCACGCCGATCCCAATCGCCGAGCCGGGACGAGTCTCGAGAGCATAAGGGTGCAGTGACGAGTAGGCCAACGGTATCTTCAACTCGTAGACGAACCTATCCTGCGTCGATTTCAGCTCGACCTCAACCCCCTGTGCCTCCAGCTTCGACACTCTCTGGCGATCGTTCTCATTTGGTCCAAGGAACTCAAACTCGCTCAGCGCCGGACTTGTCTCGGGGTCGAACCGGCCTCCGCTTCGCTCCCCTTCTTCACCCTCAGATCTGACGGGCATTCCCATCCCCCCCATACCGAGGGGGTATCGAAGGCCAAACGCCTTCTTCTCACCGCCGTTCGGATCAAACCAGATGGTCATGCCCCTGAACATAAGCTGGCGCCCGAGGTTCGGTTGGTTAGACATCAGACAGAGATAGAGGTACTGATCGTCGTTCATCACGCCGAGTCGGAAGTCGTCTTTCTGGACAAAGAGGGTGGAATCGGTCCAGTCGCTCGAGTTCCCGTCGATGCGGATCGGATGGTCATCCCATCGACTCGCCACCTGCACTGCTCCCGCGCACCCATCGAGCAATATTGCAAAGAGCAGGGTCACGGCCAATGCGAGAAACCTACGGCAGCCTGAACGCAATTCAAAGTGTTGTCTCATCATAACCTCCTTCGTAAAGCAGATCGTCCTCGTTCGGAAAAAAGAGCTATGTGACTTCGATGTAGAATGGAAGAAATGGTTTAATCAAGAGGGGTGTCGGCCCACTTCCTTCCTGCAACGCCTTGACGTGCTTGACATTATCGCCGGACGTTCTTATTTTCAAGAGAGGTCGAACTTGATTTGTCCTTTCACTGCTTCTTGCTGGCGTTTTCTCAGGCTCCGAACTCAAAGCCATACTTGATCCCCCTTCCTTTCCATCGAAGATCACAGCCCGATTTGTCGCAGCCTCGGGTCGGCGCTGATTGACTGCGGCACTGCGGGTTGACTTGGATTATCGGAAATCACTCAACCACTAACTACTCAAAGGGCAAAACGCATGACGTATCACCATCGTTTCATCCGCTGGCTCTTGACGCTCCTGTTTCTTCCCGTCCTGCTTTTTTCTCAGAAAGGGAAAATGACCGAGACAGGAGTGGTCGACATCTCGTACAGGATGTTCAAGCTCGACAACGGGCTGACAGTCATCATCCACGAGGATCACAAGGCTCCAATCGTCGCCATCAACATCTGGTACCACGTCGGCTCGAAGAATGAGAGGCCCGGCAAGAGCGGATTCGCGCACCTCTTTGAACATCTGATGTTCAACGGGAGCGAAGACTACAATGACGACTACTTCCAGGCGCTCGAGCGTGTCGGGGCTACCGACATGAACGGCACGACCAACGAGGATCGTACCAACTACTTCCAGAACGTGCCGACCTCTGCTTTCGACCTCGCTCTCTGGATGGAATCGGACCGGATGGGGCACCTCCTCGGCGCGATCGACCAGGCGAAACTCGATGAGCAGCGCGGTGTGGTTCAGAACGAGAAACGGCAGGGGGAGAATCAGCCGTACGCCGTTTCCGAAGAGCTGATCACGAAGGCCACGTGGCCGGCCGGACACCCGTATGATCATACCGTTATCGGGTCGATGGACGATTTGAATGCGGCTTCGCTCTCCGATGTGAAAGATTGGTTCCGGGCGTCCTACGGTCCATCGAACGCCGTGCTCTCGATCGCTGGTGACGTTACGACGGAAGACGCGCTGGCGCGGGTAAAAAAATACTTCGGCGACATTCCCCCGGGTCCGCCCGTTGCCCGTTTCTCGTCGTGGGTCGCAAAGCGAACGGGAGTGCAGCGGGAAGTGGCACAGGATCGCGTTCCGCAGGCGCGCGTGTACAAAGTATGGAACATCCCCGGATGGGGAACACCCGATCTGGACTACCTCAACCTCGCCTCCGACGTTCTCTCCTCCGGAAAATCCTCCCGGTTGTACTATCGCCTTGTGTACAAGGACCAGATTGCGACCAACGTCAACGCGTACATCGACCGCAGGGAGATTGCCAGCCAGTTTGTGATCACGGCGACGGCCAAACCCGGCGAGGATCTCACCGCAGTGGAGAAAGCAATCGATGAGGAAATGACGAAGTTCCTCAAATCTGGGCCGACCCAGGTCGAGCTCGAGAGGATGAAGGCTCGGTACGAAGCGAGCTTCCTCCGCGGTATCGAACGAATCGGCGGGTTCGGCGGCACATCGGACATCCTCGCTCAGAATGAAGTGTACGGCGGAAGCCCGGACTACTACAAGACCACGCTGCGCCGCCTGAAGACCGCCACAGCAGGGGATATTCAGAAAGCGGCAGCGGCATGGCTCTCGGATGGCGTCTACGTGCTCGATATCGTTCCGTTCCCGAACCTCTCGGCGGCTCCTGCCGATACGATGATCCGGAAATCCCTCCCGCTCGTCGGGACGCCGCCTGTAGCGACGTTCCCGGCGTTCGAGCGGAAAACGCTCGCAAACGGGATGAAGCTCATCTTCGTCCACCGGCCGACTGTACCGATTGTGCAGTTTACGTTGCTTTTCGATGCCGGATACTCGACCGACATCCTCTCCGCACCGGGGACGGCAAACCTCGCGATGAACATGCTGGACGAGGGGACGAAAACCCGCACGGCGCTCCAGATCAGCGACGAGCTGCAGCTCCTCGGCGCCACGCTGAACACTGGTTCGAATCTCGATGTGTCCACGGTTTCCATGAACGCTTTGAAGGCCAAACTGGACAAATCCCTCGACTTGTATGCGGACGTGATCCTGAATCCTTCCTTCCCGAAGGAAGATCTTGGGCGTCTGCAGAAGCAAACCATCGCGGGGATCAAGCGGGAAAAGGTACAGCCGATTCAGATGGGACTGCGGGTGCTGGCCGGTCTGCTCTACGGCCCGGGCCATCCGTACGGCATCCCGCTCACCGGAACAGGGACCGAGGAATCGGCGGCAAAGCTCACGCGCGACGACATGGTCAGGTTCCATCAGACCTGGATTCGCCCGAACAACGCTACGCTGATCGTCATTGGTGATGCGACGATGGATGAGATTGTGTCCAGGCTCGAGCGCGCGTTCAAGAACTGGAAACGCGGCGATGTGCCGAAGAAGGACATCGCCGACGTGCCCGAACAGAAGGAGCCCGTCGTCTATCTGATGGACAAACCTGGAGCGCTGCAGTCGGTGATCTTCGCTGCTGAACTGACGGTGCCGCAGAACAACCCTGATGAGATCGCGATCCATGCGATGAATACGGTTCTGGGCGGAGCCTTCACCTCACGCATCAACATGAATCTCCGGGAAGCAAAGCACTGGTCGTACGGAGCAGGGAGCTTCATCTACTCGACGGCGGCCCAGCGACCCTACATTGCTTACGGTCCCGTCCAGACGGACAAGACAAAGGAATCTATGGTCGAACTGAGCAAGGAGCTCAGCGGCATCATCGGCGACCATCCGGTAACGGAAGAGGAGATGAACAAGGTGAAAAGCAATCTCACCCTCGAACTTCCGGGTGTCTGGGAGACGAACGCGAGCGTGGCCGGATACATTGCCGACATTGTTCGTTTTCACCTGCCGGACGACTACTATCAGACATATCCCCAGAAGGTCAAAGCTCTGAGCCTGGATCAGTTAAACGAAGGGGCAAAAGAGGTGGTCAAGCCAAACCGACTGATCTGGGTTGTGGTCGGGGACAGGAAGAAGGTCGAGGAGGGTGTCCGTGATCTCCATTTCGGGGAGCTCAAGTTTCTCGATAGCGATGGGAATGTGGTGAAGTAGCCGGGATGTGGGTTTGAGAAAGAAGCGAAGAAATCGGGTGATCGAGCCATTTGAGCCAGAGGCTCATGGGCTTTCGGCGCAGAGAGATCGGGTCTTAGAGTCGCTTATCCAATTAACCATGTAAGTCAATCAAGAAGTTGGGCAAAGGAGGTGTTGGCGTTGTTCATGGAGCCCGGGTTTCAAGCTCGACCGCCTTATCGCACTGAAGTTCCTCTCACCCGACAGCTCGGCCAACAATGACGAGATGGCAGAGACTATCAGGAGAAGCCAAGGCTGCTGCCCTGAACCATCCGCCAAACCTTCGTCGCTTCAACAATTGCAGCATCGCATCAACGGTAAACGAATGAGAGCCCGTATCGCCGAACAGAGCATCCTCTTTGTCAGTATCGTCAAGTGGGTCGTGCTCGCGACGCTCGTCGGTGTGATCGTGGGGCTGGCAACAACGCTCTTCCTGAAGCTGTTAGCGTGGAGTACGGCAGCCACCAAAGAGTACTCGCTCGCACTTCTGCTCCTGCCCGTTGCGATGTTCCTGAGCGCCCTGATGGTCAAGTACCTCGCTCCCGACGCCGAGGGGCACGGTACAGAGAAGGTCATCGAGGCCGTCCATAAGCGTTGCGGCAAGATCAAAGCGGCCGTGGTTCCGGTGAAGCTTGTGGCCACGATCGTCACGCTTGCCTTCGGAGGCTCCGCCGGCAAAGAGGGGCCATGTGCCCAGATCGGAGCGGGGCTCTCCTCGTTGTTCGCCGACCTGCTGAGATTCGACGACCACGATCGCAAAAAGCTCGTGATTTGTGGGATCAGTGCCGGTTTCGCCTCTGTCTTCGGAACGCCGATCGCGGGATCGATTTTCGGTGTCGAGGTCTTGTTCGTCGGGGCCATTCTCTATGATGTTCTCCTGCCATCGTTCATTGCCGGCATAACAAGCTATCAGATCTCATCGGCGATGGGGATTACCTACTTCCATCACCCGGTGAGCTTCGTCCCCGTCTTCAGCGAGTCTTTCTTCTTGAAAGTTGTTGCCGCCGGGATCTTCTTTGGATTGTGCTCGTTCGTACTCGTGGAGGCGTTGAGAGTAGGCGAGAAGGTCGCCCAGAGGATTCGCGTCTGGGTTCCTCTCAGGGGTCTGATCGGGGGTGCGGTGCTGGTTGCTTTGGCGTTCCTCTTTTCGACGAAGTATCTCGGCTTGGGGCTCGATGGGATTCAGTCCTGCCTCGAGGGCGGAGAACCCCCCTGGTATGCCTTCGTCATGAAGTCGATCTTCACGAGCATCACGTTGAACTTCGGCGGAAGCGGGGGGATCGTAACACCCATCTTCTTTGTCGGAGCGACCTCCGGGGCATTGTTCGCGCAAGTGCTGCAGCTGAATATCGGCACCTTCGCGGCGATCGGCCTGGTCAGCGTGCTCGCCGGGGCAGCCAACACGCCGATTGCAGCGAGCATCATGGCCGTCGAGATGTTCGGGCCGGCCATTGCCCCGTATGCCACCGTGGCCTGCGTGATCAGTTTTCTGATGACGGGACACCGGAGCGTCTACCCGTCGCAGATCCTCTCGATCGCTAAGTCTGCATCGATCCACGTCGACCTTGGCAGAGAGATGGAAGAGGTTAAGGCGACGTATGAGCCGAGAAAGTCAGGGTTGATTGGGAGGCTGCTCACCATCGTGAAGATGGCGGAACGACTGCTGGAGAGGCAAAAGAAGTCACGTCAGTTTGACGAGTAAGGCGCAGGGTGGGCTCCGCCGGAAAAATCTACGGCTTCTTCCGCTGAAGATAGACTCTGACTTCGTTGGGCTGGATCGTCTCGAGGGTCAGGCCATCGGGGACATCGATGCTGGTTCTGCTGATCGGCCGCCTCAACACTCCCTCCTTGGTATTTGACAGTTTCAGCGAGATCCTGAACCGATCCTTATCCAAGAAATAGAAGGACCGCCGCGACCCCGCGAACGTCAGCTCAACCTCGGGCGGATCGATCTTGTCAACAATGAGCTGCGGGGGTACGTCCGCGTACTCAACGGGGACGACAACGGTCCTGTGGTCGATCCTGGCTTCATGAACGAAGAAGAACCACAGCAAGCAGGTCGCAACGATCGCGATCGCTTTCTCCCTGTAGTTCCTTTTGAAGAACTCGATCCACGGCTTTGATGCAGCCGATGGCAAGATCTCCTCGTAGAATCTCTCCAGGATCGAGCTGAGTTCCTCGACGTCCTCCACCTGTTGCATGTCGCCGTTCCGTGCGACGGAGATCGTCCCGCGCTCTTCCGAGACAACCACGCACAGGGCGTCGGTCAGCTCAGACAGGCCGAGGGCCGCCGCGTGTCGTGTGCCGGTTTTCTGAAGCTTGCGAAGGTTTTTGGAGAGGGGGAGGTACGTGGAGAACTGGGCGACCTGATCGCCAAAGATGATGACCGCGCCGTCGTGTGCCGGAGAGTACGGATTGAAGATGCTTCTCAGGAGCGCCTCGCTCATTTCCCCGCCCAGAGTGGTACCGGCCTCCAGATGTCGCACGATGGGATCCTGTCCGCGAACGACGATCAGCGCTCCGATGTTGTCGCGGGCGAGGTTCTTTGCCGCATTGACGAGGATCTCGATTTCCTTTCGGGGCATATGAAGCAACTTCCGACCCCGGAAGCGGCCCACCACACTGTGACTGGCCAGTTGCTCGAGAAAATGCTTGATCTCCTCCTGAAAAATGATGACGACCGCGATGATGATGATCGCGAAGAAACCCTGGAAGACCGACGTCGTGAGAGTCATATCGAGCTGGCGGGCCAAGAGATAGACGACGACCACGATGAACATGCCGATGACGACGAAAATCGCTCTCGTCCTCTTGAACCACACGAGCGTGGTGTAGATCAGCACGGACATGAAGATGATGTCCAGCAACCCGGGTATGCCGACCTCTCCCAGTATGTCGAGAATCTTCATGGCGTCAGTCCGTTTTGCGTGGTGATCCCTTGATCAGACGCGTGAACTTGTGTCCGCGAGGGACCCGAAGGTAGTTCGTCAAACGGTCGGTGAGAAGCGATTCAGTCTTCTCCCACTCGACAACGCCTCGCTTGCGATTGATCCTCACCTTGCCTCCGGCAATCGGCCCATGTCCCCCCGCCCGGTCGAAATGATCGAAGATTTGACGCAGCACACTGCCCGCTGAAGTGTTGGGCCTGGTTGTCCGCAGCGACACGTGAAGGTTTTCACCGTAACGGCCAGTGCAGAAGGACCACTCCATCCCCTGGCAAGTCAGGAGGAAGTCTGCCATCTGCGACACGAGATCCGGATTCTCGACCGGGCCGAGATGGGAAACAATGAGCTTCCGTCCGATCCTCGCCCTCTGAAGACCGGCAGCGAGTCCCTGGAAAAACTTCCTGGACCGCGGAGGGTTCTGGATACGGGCGAGGGCGCGGATGTCGCAGCGGGGCAGCAGAGTGAGATAGATCTTGATGACCTCCGGGTTGCGAACGCGGTGAAGGTTCAGCGTGTCCGAAAGGATGCCGTAGACGAGCGCCGTGGCAAGGCGTTCCGGAAGTGCGATCCCATGGGTGATGAACTCTCGCGCCAACAAGGCAGAGGTGGCCCCGGAGTCTGTGTCGATCATCACGAGCTCCGCTGCCGGCCGGAGGACCGACGGATGCTGGTCGATGACGATCGTCGCTTTCTTTTCCTTCGGGAACGAGTTGTTTTCGAAGCTTGGTTGAGTGTCGACGAGAGCGACGTTGGGATAGACGGCGAAATCAGTGGACCGCAAACGAGTTGCGGGAAGCTTCAACGCTCGTACCATTTCCCTGTTCTCGTGGCGACCGATGATACCGCCGTACGCGATCTTCGCCCGCATACCGAACTGGTGTGTCGCCAGAACGTGCAACGCCCACGCGGATGCGAGCGCATCAGGGTCAGGGTAGTCATGCGTGAGGATCAAGAGCGGAGACAACCGCTGATGGTTTCTCGCTAGAAACTTTACGAGTCGAGGAATGCTCTTCATCGTCGTTGATCGTGAGCGCGATTCATTGGCGTGCGTGTTCGGTCGCATGACCGGGTCAGCGACAGGATGCAGCCCTCGAGATTCTAGGGCTGAGTCGCCGAGACGAGCCTTGCATCTTTCCTAAAGTATAACATTTTCCACGTCAAACTCAACAGCAGGACGACATTTTTCTGGCGGAGAAGTCTCACGCTGAGCGTGCGCATCCACTCGGCAGTTTCAACAATTCGCTTGACATTTGTTCGCGTGATGCTATCATGTGTGGGAGGCATTGCAGAGCAAGGGTCAAGAGGAATACAGACAATGAGGTGAGATCTTCGGTATGAGAATTCTCGATGAGATCTATTTTGGCAACACGTTGGAGACGTGGCTCACAGCGCTGGCTGTGACTGCTGCGACCTTTTTCGTCCTCAAGATCTTCCAAACGGTCATTCTCCACCGGCTCGCTGCTCTTGCCGCAAAGACGGCGACAGATCTTGATGATCTCGTCGTTCATATTCTGCGCGAAACCCGCCTTCTCTTCCTTTTCCTGGTGTCCGTCTATGCCGGAACGTACGCGCTGACGCTCCCGCCGCATACAACCCGCCTCGTCCAAACCCTGCTCGTTCTGGCGCTTCTTCTCCAGGGGGCGATCTGGGGAACTTCCGTGATCTCGTTCTGGCTCGGTCGGATGATGAAGCGGCGGATGGAGGAGGACGCGGCGAGCGCCACGACGCTCACGGGTCTGGGCTTTGTCGCGAAGTTGGTCCTCTGGTCTCTGGTGCTCGTCCTCGCCCTCGACAATATGGGCGTCAACATTACGGGACTCGTTGCCGGACTCGGAATCGGAGGTGTGGCTGTTGCGCTGGCCCTTCAGAATGTCCTGGGCGACCTCTTCGCGTCCCTGTCGATCGTCCTGGACAAACCGTTTGTTATGGGTGACTTCATCATCGTCGACGAGCACCTCGGTACGGTGGAGCATGTCGGCTTGAAGACCACTCGCATCCGGAGTCTCTCCGGCGAGCAACTGATCTTTTCCAACGCCGATCTTCTTCGCAGCCGGATCAGAAACTTCAAGCGGATGTCGGAACGGCGGGTCGTCTTTACGATTGGAGTGACCTACCAGACGCCCTACGAGAAACTCTCTCGCGTGAGCTCGCTCCTCCGCGAGATCATCGAGTCGCAGGCCAGCGTGCGCTTCGATCGCGCCCACTTCAAACAATACGGTGATTTCGCCCTGATCTACGAGGTTGTCTACTACGTCCTGAGTTCGGACTACAACATCTATATGGACATCCAGCAGACGATCAACCTAGAAATCTATCGGCGGTTCGAGCAGGAGAGCGTCGAGTTCGCGTATCCGACGCAAACGCTGTTCGTCACCACGGACACTTCCAAGCAGCCGCTGACGCCGCTCACGCGACGGCCCGATTCAGCCGCGCCCTAGTCATCCTTCAAAGAAGCACAACATGCGATGAACGAATTCTACTTCAACACGAAGCTCGACCAGACGATCTTGCTCGGCCGAACGGCGAAGAATATTCCGGAGCTCCTAGAAGGGATTAAGGCTGTTCCCGAGTCCTCCATCTACTACCACACGCACAAGTTCCTCCATCAACACCATTTTCTTTCGCCCGAACCGCCGAACGACTTCTCCTACTGGATCACTGAAGTTCTCAATGACGCCCGCCTGGGGGAGATCATGTCCAGCGTCGATATCATCCAGTTTCACACGCTGGAGGACCTCAGGAACCGGTTCGTCGAGATCCTCTCTGAACAACCACAGCAGGACCAAAGGTTGCTCTCCGCGCCGCAGGGAGAGGAGTTCCATTTCATGTGCTCCCGAATGTTTGTACTGCGAACGCCCCACATCGCTCACAATCTCGACGAATTCAAAGAGGTTCTCAAGCGTGTCAGTGTCAACTCCCTCTATTATCACATCTTCGATGCGAAGCTCAGGTTGGAGAAGGGCGAGAATGACTTCTCGCGGTGGTTCCGTGATCTGGGGAAACCGGAGCTCGCCGAAAAGGTCGCCCGCCTGGACCCGTACACGTTCACCCTCGAAGGTTTGAGATCCCGGATCATTCAACTCGTGGAACGATATGGTACGAATTGAAGACTACGCACCCATCGTCGGTCAGGCGACGGTCGACGAGCTCTACCTCCTGGCAGGCCCGCTGCAGGGGAAGCAGATCCAGAACATCAACTCGACGCCTGTCGGCGGCGGTGTGGCGGAGATCCTGACGAGGATGATCCCGCTGCTGACGCAGCTGGGTGTTCAAGCTCGCTGGGATGTGATCAAGGGCAACGAGAAGTTCTTTACGATCACCAAGAAGTTTCATAATGGACTGCACGGCGTACCCGTGGAGGTCGGTAAAGATGAGTACGATGCCTTCCTGGAGGTCAACAGGGAGAATGCTGCCACGATGGATTTTGGAGACATCGTCTTTGTGCATGACCCGCAGCCTGTCGCCCTAATCGAACGTCGAAAGGAGCTCGGGAGGAACTGGATCTGGCGATGTCATATCGACTTTTCCAGACCGAACCCGGAGATCTGGATGTTTCTCCAGCAGTTTATCGAACGGTATGACACGGCGGTCTTCTCTGCCCCGGCGTTCGCCCGGGAGCTCGCAATACCTCAGGTTCTGATCTCGCCGTCCATCGACCCGCTCAGCGAGAAGAACAAGGATCTGCCCGAGAATGTCATCGACTCGGTCTTTTCCCGGTTCGGCATCGATCGATCGCGGCCGGTGGTGACGCAGATCTCCCGCTTCGACTATCTGAAGGACCCGCTCGGCGTGATCAAGGCGTATAAGGTTGCCAAGAAGCATGCCGACCTTCAGCTGGTTCTCGCCGGCGGCGGGGCGACGGATGATCCTGAGGGCCCCGTGATCATGCAGCAGGTGAAAGAGGAAGCGGAGAAGGACAAGGACATTTTTGTTCTGTTTCTCCCTCCGGCGAGCGACCTTGAAATCAATGCGCTGCAGCGCGGCTCAACCGTCGTTCTACAGAAATCCCTGAAGGAGGGGTTCGGGTTGACGGTCTCGGAGGCGCTCTGGAAGGGGAAGCCGACCATCGCCTCCGCGGTCGGGGGGATCCCGCTGCAGATTGCGCACAAGTATTCGGGCATCCTGACACACTCTGTCGATGGAACCGCGTACTGGATCAAACAGCTCATCCATGAGCCGCAGTACGCGCAGCGCCTCGGCGTGAACGGCAAAGAACATATCAAGAACAACTTCTTGATCACGAGGCATATCAAGGACTATCTCTTGCTGTTTATTTCCCTCTTCCGGCAGGAGGACATTGTGTATCTGTAACAAGAGGCTCCATGAAAGGAACGATCGCTATGGCAGTGGAGCGTGTCGGTTCAGGAAGGCTTATCATCGTCTCCAACAGGCTTCCGTTCACGGTGCGCCTGAGCGACGACGAGCTTCGATTCGACGAAAGCGCTGGCGGACTGGTCACCGGCCTCAGTGCGTTCCTGGACTCCTACAAGGATCACTTTCCGAAGCGGGAAGAGCACATCTGGGTCGGATGGCCGGGCAATACGATCCCGGAGGAGCATAAAGATCGCGTGAGATCGATGGCGCTGAGCGACTATCACGCCTACCCGGTCTTCCTGACCGAATCTGAGATGGAGGACTTCTATCTCGGATTCTGCAACAAAACCATCTGGCCGCTCTTCCACTATTTCCCCACCTACACCGTCTACCAAGAGGATTTCTGGCAGAACTACCGGCGGGTCAATCAGCTTTTCTGCGATGCCCTCATCGAGCTGGTCAAACCTGGCGATACCGTCTGGGTGCAAGACTATCATCTCATGCTCCTGCCGCGACTCCTCAGAGAAAGATTCCCGGGGGTGCTGATCGGATTCTTTCTTCATATTCCCTTCCCCTCCTTCGAGATCTTTCGTCTGCTTCCGCCCCGGTGGCGTCACGACACCCTGGAGGGACTGCTCGGCGCCGATCTCATCGGATTCCATACGTACGAGTACATGAGGCATTTCCTGCAATCCGTGCTGCGGATCCTGGGCCACGAGCATCACATGGGACAGATCTCGCTCCCCAACCACGTCGTGAAGGCTGAGACGTATCCGATGGGGATCGATTTCCAGAAGTTCGTCGAGACAAGCGGCGATCCCGTGACGCAGCAGGAGCGGGCCGACGTCCAGAAGAACCTCTCGAACTTCCGGGCCGTCCTCTCCGTTGATCGGCTCGATTACTCAAAAGGGATCCTGCACCGGCTGGAGGGATTCGAGCGCCTTCTCGAGAAGTATCCGGACTTCCGCGAGAAGGTCGTTCTGATCATGGTGGTCGTTCCCTCTCGCATCGGCGTCCAGCAGTATGAATTGATGAAGAAACAGATTGAGGAGTATGTCGGCAGGATCAACGGGAAGTTCGGCAGCATTAGCTGGATGCCGGTCATCTACCAGTACAAGCATCTGTCGCTCCATCCGCTTGTGGCGCTCTACGGGGTGAGCGACGTCGCCCTCGTCACGCCGCTGCGCGATGGGATGAATCTCATCGCGAAGGAATACGTCGCCTCACGCGTGGACATGAGCGGTGTCCTGATCCTCAGCGAGATGGCAGGTGCAGCCAAGGAGCTGGGGGAAGCGATCATCGTCAACCCGAACGACAGAGATCAGATTGCCGAAGCACTGAAGGAAGCGCTCGAGATGCCGCTCGAGGAGCAGAAGCGGCGCAACCAGATCATGCAGGAGCGGCTCCGGCGCTACGATGTGATCCGATGGGCAACGGACTTCGTCAATCAGCTCGCGGAGATGAAGCAGGTCCAGGCGCAATTTACTGCAAAGCTGCTCACGCCCGCCACGAAAAAACAGATCGGGGAGCGTTTTCTCCGGGCAGGCCAACGCCTTCTCTTCCTCGACTACGATGGCACGCTTGTGCCCTTGATGCGCAGGCCCTATCTTGCTGTGCCAACTCAACCCTTGCTGATGCTCCTGCGCGCGCTGTCGTCCGAGCCCCGCAACACGGTCGTTCTTATCAGCGGCCGGGACAGGGCGACGCTGGAGCGTTGGTTCGGAGGTCTGCCCATCGGCGTCGTGGCTGAACATGGAATCTGGTTGCGTGACAAGGAGAAGAACTGGCAAATGTTGAGCCAGTATGCCACCAATTGGAAGACGCGCCTCCTGCCGGTGCTGCAGCAATATGCCGATCGGCTCCCCGGAGCCTTCGTCGAGGAGAAGGAGCACTCCCTCGTCTGGCATTACCGGGGGGCCGACCCCGAGCAAGCCCGCCCGCTGGCGGCGGAGCTGACGGATCATCTTGTCCATTTCACCGCCAACATCGACATTCAGGTCCTGCAGGGGAGTAAGGTCGTCGAGATTCGCAACGCCGGCGTCAACAAAGGGAATGCAGCGCTCCGCTGGCTCTCGACCGGTCAGTTTGATTTCATCATAGCGATCGGAGACGACTGGACCGACGAGGACCTCTTCGCAGCTCTTCCCGACTCTGCCACCACCTTGAGGGTAGGTCTCACCAACACCCGCGCTCAGTACAACATCCCAAACTCTGCCGAGGTGCTTGAGCTGCTGCGATCCTTTCTCGGCCCGCCTTTGGATGAGCAGGCTGCTTCCTTCCATGGATGATGATCTCCAAAAGGCATCCAGCTCACCGGATGAGCGGGACAGGTTTCCAATGATGCGATCTACCCAGCTCGTCACGAGGATAGTATGAAAAGACGTTTGCCGAACATTTTCTATAACCCGATCAGCCTTGCCGGGGCGGCGCTCGCGAGCGTCAGCTTTGTCTCCATCATCTTTCTCGCTCTCGTCGGACAAATACAGGCAAAACCTCCTGCCTACATTGGGATCGTTTCGTATGTTGCCTTGCCCATCCCCCTCATCGTCGGCCTCCTCGCAGTCGTCCTTGGCATTTGGAGGGAAAGGCGGCGGATTCGGAAAGGTAAGGCCGCAAGCAGAATGGTGTTCACGCTGGATCTCAACGTTCCCCAGCATCGGGCAGCAGTCGAGTACGTTTCCATCGTCACTATCGTCTTCTTCCTTTTTACCGCCTATGGGAGCTACCAGACGTTTCAATGGACGGAATCGGTTGCCTTTTGCGGTGAGACCTGCCACGAGGTAATGAATCCGGAGTATGCATCCTATCAATTCTCTCCGCACGCGCGCGTCAAGTGTGTCGACTGCCACGTGGGGGGTGGCGCGAGTTGGTACATTCGCTCCAAGCTGTCCGGCGCCTATCAGGTCTATGCCGTCCTGGCCAACAACTATCCTCGACCCATCCCCGTCCCGATCAAGAACTTGCGTCCTGCGCAGGAGACCTGCGAGCAATGCCACTGGCCGGCGTTCTTTGCTGGAGAGAAGGAGGAGCTCAAGACATACTTCAAATCCGATGAGCGGAACACTCGCTGGACGATCGATCTGCTGATGAAAGTGGGAGGGGGAGGTTTGGGCCAACACGGTCCTGCCCGGGGCATTCACTGGCACATGAACATTGCCGATGAGATCGTGTATGTGGCGACCGATAGTGCGGAACAGGTGATCCCATGGGTGCGCGCTCGCAACAGAGGCACGGGCGAAGTCAATGAGTATGTTTCGACCGATGCGACCCAATCGGTCGAGGAACTCACGAAGCTGCCGATACACACGCTGGACTGCATCGGGTGTCACAACCAGCCCTCCCATAGTTATCGCCCGCCGGTTCGGATTGTTGATGTGAGCCTCGCTTTGGGCAAGATCAGTGCCGAGTTGCCAAATGTTCGCCAGGCCGCGATTCAGGCGCTCGTCGCGCCGCACACGACCACCGCGGCTGCGATGGACAGCATTCCGATGATGATGGCAAGCTACTATGCTCAGCAATATCCGGCCGTCGCCGCACAGAAGCAGGATCTCATTGCTGCAGCGTCGGAGGAGCTGAAGCTGCAGTATTCGCGGAATTTCTTTCCCGAGATGCGGGTGAGCTGGCAGGCCTATCCGAACAACGTCGGACATCTCACAAGCCCGGGATGCTTCCGCTGTCACGATGGGAAGCACCAAAGCCCTGACGGCAAGGTTATTGTGAAAGACTGCAACAGCTGCCACACAATTCTCTATCAGGGCACCGCCGTCTCACCGATGATCTTGAGCGCGACCGGAGTGCCGTTCCAACATCCTGAAGACATCGGTGATGCGTGGAAGGAGATGAGCTGCTCGGATTGCCACACCGGCCAGTAGGACGCGGAGGGACTAATCTGATTGTTTTTTTGTTTATGAAGTTCCGGCTGTTTAGATTGGAGCACTGCTTCGAGCGATCGACGCAGTTGGACAGGGAGGCCTCACCGTCGCCTCGAAAGACCGTCGCAAAACCAACAAGAAAGGAGAGTTGAGATCCAATGGGAGAAACCCGAAAGGGGTCCTCCATCGCATTTCGTGCACCGCTGGCGGTCGAGTTCTGTGTGGGAGCAGCACTTCTGCTCGGATCATGCTCATCGACGAAAGACTCTGCCGTGGGGACACAACGGGGCGTGGGGGACGCGATCTTTCTGGATACAAATGGGCGGGGATGGTCAAGTTTTCTCCATTCAAAAGTGGAGGGACGTCGATCGGTGTGCGAATGAATAGAGTGTATTGGTACAAGGGAGCCATCTATAAGATCAGAATCACTCCGAACTCTCTGGCACCATCTGATTTCATGAAATCGTAATCCTTTTGTTCTGGGACGCATCAAGGAGTACCGACATGCGAAAACTCATCTCAGCTCTCCTGACTTTCCTGGCAATCAGCGGCATAGCGATCGCCCAGCAGACCCGGACCGAGGTCACCAGCCCTGCTATGACAGCCGCTGATGCGAGGCGAAACAGCGACGCGGTGCCGGAGGTGTATGCGCTCAGCGGCCAATTCGAGCACATCCTGGTCTTGCGTTTCAAGTACCAGACCGACCTGTTGGCCGGATTGGAGAGTATGGTGAAGGAGCAGAAGATCCGAAATGCCGTCATCCTGGCAGGCACGGGATCCGTCCGAAACTATCACTTCCACGTCGTCAGCAACCGCACGTTCCCTTCCAGGAATGTCTTCGTGAAAAATCCCACGGCTCCTGCCGACATTGTCAGCATGAACGGATACGTGATCGACGGCCGCGTCCACGCGCATTTGACCATGACGGATGCCGACAAGGCATTCGGCGGTCACCTGGAGACGGGCACAACCGTATTCACCTTCGCCATCGTGACGGTCGGCGTCTTCAAGGATGGGATCGATCTCAGTCGTATCGACGACAAGACGTATCGCTAGACTGTCCTGCAGAGGCTCGCGACTGGTGCGAGGTGGAAGCTGCAGAGAAAAACAGCTCGGAAACACTCGCTGGACTGGACCTCCTCCCTCAAGATGAAACCACGCCTGGAGCACATCGGATTCAACGTCACCGATCCAGCGGCTGTCGCCCGATGGTATTGTAATCACCTGGGAATGAAGATCGTCCGGAACGACCCGCCGCCTGCCAAGACCCATTTGATTGCCGATTCAGACACCCTTTCAGGGTTTGGAATCATACGTTGATACTCTGAGTTGGGGTGATGCCCCGACCTACAATATCCGACCCCGTTGGGGCCGCTGGCTTCACAACCGAATAGCAAAGATGATCGGCCAGACAGTCTCTATTCCCCACGAGCGCTGTGAGCGAGTGGATGGAATTTTGAGAATCTCCCGCTCCTGGATTCCCCGCCTGACCTTCATTGACACACGTCGGCGGGCAGGCGCTCAAGAGCGGGATTCACAGAGCGGAACCGACGTAGTCTGTCGGGATCTACGGGAGGACATATGATCGGAAGCACCGTGACACATTACATGATACTCGAGCGCCTAGGCGGTGGAGGCATGGGTGTGGTATACAAGGCTGAGGATACAAAGCTTAAAAGAATTGTTGCTCTGAAGTTTCTCCCGCCGGAACTCACTCGTGACCCGGAAGCGAAGGAGCGGTTGATCCGCGAGGCGCAGGCTGCCTCCGCACTCGATCATCCCAACATCTGCACTGTCTATGAAGTCGGCGAGGCGGATGAAGGCCAGATGTTTATTGCAATGGCCTGTTATGATGCGGAGACGCTCAAGAAGAAGATCGAAAGCGGTCCAATGCCGATCCATGAAGCGATTGATATTGCCCTCCAGATTGCTCAGGGGCTCGCCAATGCTCACGAGAAGGGCATTGTGCATCGGGATATCAAGCCGGCGAACATCATGCTCACGCAAGATGGGATGGTGAAGATCCTGGACTTCGGCCTGGCGAAGCAGGCGGGGCAGACGAACCTGACGAAGACGGGATCGACAGTCGGGACGGCTGCGTATATGTCGCCGGAGCAAGCCCGCGGCGAAGAAGTCGACCGGCGGACGGACATCTGGTCGTTGGGAGTGACGCTGTATGAGATGCTCACCGGCCAGCGGGCGTTCAAGAGCGACTACGAGCAGGCGCTCGTTTATTCCATCCTGAGTCAGGATCCGAAGCCGATGTCCGACCTACGGCCGGAGGTGCCCGCGGAGCTTGAACGCATCGTACAGCGTGCGATGGCAAAGAGCCCGGACGACCGGTATCAGCATGTGGAGGAGATGCTGTCGGATCTCCGAGCTTTCAAAGAGGGTGGCAAGGCAGCCAGGGTGAGAATGTCAGGCAAATTGAGAAGGGCGCTTGCTCTCACAGGGGCGTCTGTGGTGGTGATCGGGGTGGCAGTGGGGCTTTACTTTTCCACAAGGGAAGTGGAGGTCATTGATTCAATCGCTGTCCTTCCATTTGTGAACCTGTCGAGAGATTCCACGCAGGAGTACTTTGCCGACGGTATGACGGATGAGTTGATCACGAAATTGTCCGCGATCGGAGGGTTGAGGATACCGTCATATCGATCTGTGATGCTCTACAAGGGGGCGAACAAGCCGTTGGGGGAGCTCGCGAAGGAGCTGAAGGTGAAGGCGGTGGTGGAGCCGACCGTGCTGCGTGTCGAGGACAGCGTGCGGATCAGTGTCAAGCTGATCAAAGCGGAGGGTGAGGAGCTGCTCTGGTCGACGAAGTACGATCGCGAGTTGAAGGACATTCTTGCTTTGCAGGGGGAGGTGTGTCAGGCGATCGTTGAGGCGATACGTGTCAAGATCACGCCCCAGGAACAGGCGCGGCTCGGCGGCGCACACAGGGTTGATCCCAAAGCGTACGAGTACTACCTACGCGCGCTCTCATCGGTGAAGCGAAACGAGCCTGAACTCGCATCCCGGGAGCTCGAGCTGGCGATCGCGAACGACTCATCCTATGCCGCGGCGTGGACGACGCTTGCCGCGTTGAACGTCCAGGCAAGACGGTTGGATGTAGCGATCGGCCAAGCTCGGAAGGCGGTTGCGCTGGATGCGACGAACAGCAGCGCCATCTACAATCTTGCGTATGCACTGGAAGAGGTCGGCGACGAGGGGGAGGCACTGAGGTGGTACAAGGAGGCCGTCAGGCAGGATTCGTCGTTCATCCCGGCGTACTGTGCCCTTGCGAATATCTATGTGAGGAGGAACAGGGCGGAGGATGCGGTGGGGCTCCTGGTGCGGGGCGAGCGGATCAATCCTTCATCGCCGTACAGCTATTTGCTCTACAAGAACCTCGGCAAAGCGTATGCGGCGCTAGGTGAGTACGCCCGCGCGCGGAAGTCTCTTGAACTATCGGTTGACCTTCGAGCTGATGTGCCCGAGACGCTCTACCTTCTGGCTGCTGTCTACGAGGACTTGTCGATGACGAAGGAGAGCATCGAACGATGGCGGCAATACGCTTCTCTGGAGACGGATCCTACGAAACGAGCCGAGGCCCTCCGACGTGTCAAGCAGCTCGAGAACAAATCTCAGTGATATTGACCGACTCGTCTTCTCCCTTCCCAAATTCTTCCAACGTACCTAACCGGCTGCATCCCCCCGCACTGCAGGACAGGCATTGAACTCTGCGATCTAGAACAGGCCGAGCACGGAGAGAACCGCGATCACCACAGCGATGATCGACTCACCGACGATGAGCCCCGACGCCAACCAACATCGAGCTCCACCAAGACTTAGCCCGGCTCTCTAGGCAATGCCACGAGAAAGTCGCTCTCGGCATTGATGTGAGCGATCTCGAGGAACAGATCGATCAGCATGCTGCTGAGATGTGGGGACTGACAAAAGAAGAACTCAAGGACATCAAGGAAAGCCTGGAGGAGATGCGATGAAAAAGTCCAAACGATGCTTGAAGCAAACGCGATACTGGCCAAGTTGCCGAAGAGAAGGTTCTTTTGTATACTGGTAGCAAAGGAGAAAATCCATGACCGAAATTCCAAGAAAGTACATCGTGGACGAGCATGACCGCAAAGTAGCTGTGCAGCTTGACATTGACACATTCCAAAAGATCGAGGAGCTGCTCGAAAACCACTGTTTGGTGGAACTGATGAAGCAGAATGAGCGAGAGGAAAGGCTTGCTGCTGCGGAGGCGAAAGCATACTACAAGACTCTGGGTAAAGCGGAGTGAATGTAGAGTATCGAAAGCGATTCTTGAAAGAGCTAGCCGACGTTCCTGAGACCCAAAGGCATGAGATTGAGCGTTTCGTTTTCGATGAGCTTCCACGTTTCCAGTCGATCCTTGAGAGTAGGAAAATCGAACGTTTGAGAGGATATCCCGGATTCTTCAAAATCTACCGCTACTTCCCGTAGCAGGATAATTCATCAAAAAGCAGAAAGCCGAACACATTGGTTCGGCTTTTTTCAGTTACAGAGCTCCGGCTGCGGCTTAAGAAGTCCGCTGAAGATAGAACGCTGTGATGTCATCGCTCTGAGCGGCAGAGCCGGTGAACCTCTTGATGTCGCTGATGAGATCGGCGATGAACACTTCGGCCCGGTCCGGCTTGTGATGAATGAAGAATTCGCGAAGCGGAGAGTGAACATCATAGAACTCGTCGCGTTCATCTGAGGCCTCGGTGATCCCGTCGGTGTACAACAACAGCCGCTCCCCTTTCCCAATAGTGACACGCTCGCTCTTCAATGGGAAATCCATATCGAGCATTCCCAGAGGAAGTCCCGCGGCCCTGAACTCCTGGACGTTGCCGTCATTTCTCAGCAAGTATGCAGGATTGTGACCTGCATTCAGCAATTCGATTTCCCCCGTCTCTGGAGAGAGCAGTGCGACAAAGGCAGTGATAAATTTGTCATCGGTTGAAGCGCGGAAAATGACCTTGTTGAGCCTCTGTGCGAGCTGTGCAAGCGGAATCGTGCTTTCGAGGTATGCCGAGAGGTATGCGTGGAGACTGCTCACCAGTAACGCTGCCGGTACACCCTTCCCTGCGACATCAGCAATGACCAGGGCATACCTCCCATCACGGAGAGGAATGCAATCGTAGTAATCGCCTCCAACCGATTTCGACGGGATGTTGATTCCGGCGACGTCATACCCTTTGATGACAGGAAGGGATGTCGGGAGAATCCTCTTTTGAATCGCAGCAGCAACAGCCATATCCTGCTCGAACTTCTGTTTCTCCAGCGCCTGTTCATGCAGGTAACGGTTTTCGAGAGAGGCGTGGACCTGTCGGGCCAGGGCATCCAGCAAGAGCTGATCCGTGTTCTCAAACGGAAGGATGCCGCTCCGGCTCTCCTTCTCGAAGAGCTCGAAGGTATAGGTATTCTCGGCGAACGTGAAGCTCGAGGCAATCCGGTTTGTCTTGCTGACCGTGTGTTGCAGCAGGAGCCCATCGGGAAAGTAAATTTCCTCTTTGAGATGTCCCCCGCTCGTTACTCTCAACACGCCTTTTGAAGCATTGGTCAAGGCGGCAGCACGCTCCAGCGCCAACTGTTGAGGGGACGCATCCTGGTCAAGTCTTGAGACTTCAATGCCGGTATCGATGAGGCTATTGAGTTGCAGAACACGATGGTTCAGCAAGAAGATCAATTCCTTCTCATTGCGACGATAGAGCAGCTCCTGGTATGCATTATCAAAAAGGTGAATAAAGAGTCGGAGAGACACCACATCAACATCAGAATTCTTGGTCATCGGGCGTCTCCGCGCAACCACCATGCCGATCAAGGATTTGTCAACGAGTCTCTGGACCATGCAGATTCTCTTCGATATCTCGTCGACGGAACACGCGGAGGACGCCTGACCCGAAGGAAGCGCAAGGAACTTTTCGACATCCCCTGCTCCGCTGTCAATGATTTTCTGCCACTGCACGGATTTATCCGGGCGGTAAACAAGATCGATATCCGCGGCAGGGAACATCCCCTGCACAACACCGGCGAACTGGGCGGCGAGGTCTTTGAGTGTGGCCGCCTTGGAGAGCTTCCGAAATCCACCCTGGAGAGATTCTATCTGACGAGAGAGCCGATCGGCGAGAGTGGTCCGGGACGCACGTTTGTTGATGGCCATGCTTCACTTGCGTTGTGAGAATGACTTTAGCGCATCTTCGACGGTTCGTTCCTTCCCCGCGAATCTGAACAATCCCATGATGGTCAGCATCTTTTCGACCGCGGGATCGACATTTGTAAAGACAAGCTTGCCATTGACTTCCTGCAATTGCTCGATGATTTCGATGAGGAACGACATTCCAATGGAATTCACCACCTTCGATTGCGCGAGGTTGATGATGACCTCTTTTGTTCCGCTACTAAAATGGCGGCTGAATTCCTTGGCGATGGCCTCTCCGCCCAGGTTATTCACATATCCGGACGTTGAGATGATGAGGCGGTTGTCCCGCATCTCGGAGGTCAGGGTGAATTGCTGTTCCATGGGTGCTCCTTCAGGTGAGCAGCTTTCTGATGGTGATTTTCGTCCCGTGCTTGCCCGATTCGATGCGGAAATCATCAGACATCGATCTCATCACCTTCAAACCCCATCCGCGCTTGTTCTTCGATCCCATCTTGGTCCGGATATCCGGTTCTCCGATGGACGCAGGTTCAAAACCCTTTCCATAGTCTCTGACAAAAATGACAAGCTCTTTGGTCGTCATCGTGAACTCTACTCTCACCGGGGGGCTCTTCTCCCCTGAATGTTCGAAAGCATTGATGATCGCCTCGGTGACGAGGATTCTCGCTTCTCCGATCTTCTCCTCCGCAATCCCCAGATGATGCGCAAGACGATCCAACCCTTCGAGCGCGACAAGCTCGATGTCCGGAATCTTCGGCAATGTTATCTTGAGCGTCACCGCGTCGTTCACGAGCATCCTTTCGTTTGACCTATCGTGGAAATGTACCTCCTTGAGGGGGAAGGGGGATCGTGACAGCGAACTGCCTACTCTTTCATCTTGATGACTAACAACGTTATGTCGTCATCCTGAATCCCGCTGCCCATCCACGACTCACCTGCTTTCACAAGATGCGCGATGATGTCATCCGGTTTACCGGAGCCGACCTCCGCGAACGCACTCTGGACCCTCGCGTAGTCGAACATTTCTTCCCCGGCATTCTTCTGTTCCGCCAAACCATCCGTCAGGAGGAGAAGAGTGTCCCCACGCTCCAGCTTGGTCTCGTGTAGGCCATAGGGGAAGGTCTTCATCGCCCCGAGAGGCATCCCCTTGAGCAGAATCTCTTCCACCGTCCCGTCCCTCTCTCTGTAGAGATAGACGGGGGGCATTCCTCCACTCGACAAATATACGGAATTTCCCTTCAGTCTTACAAGCGTGAACGCCATGAACAGCCTGCCCAGCCTGATATCCTTGATCGCCTTACTGCAGTGGTGAAAGAATGTCTGGATATCAAATCTCGAAGCATCAGATAGGAAGAGACCTTTCATAAGCGTCACAATCGTGCCCGCCTGCATGCCGTGTCCGGTTGCATCCCCGAAAGCAACATTCAGTGTCCCGTCCTGCGCAACGCTGAAGTCGTAGTAGTCCCCTCCAACCTCCGTCGCAGTCTTCATCACAACGGCGATGTCGTACTGAGGAAGGTGCGGGACTTCCTTCGGAAGCATCGAAAGCTGCAGCCTTCGCGCATCCTCCAATTCCTTCGTCTTCCGCTGGTTTTCCGCCTCAAGGGCGCGCTTTTCCGCCTCGGCAGCTTTCGCGCGGAGCTCCGATTCACGCACTCTTGCCTTCTGTTCACGCCGATTGATTTCAAACCTTCCCACGGCAAACAAGAAGCCCACAACCAGCAAGACGTAGGATCCGTACGCCCACTTCGTTCTCCACCACGGAGGAGTAACGATGAGGCGAAGGGCTGCACCTTCCGAGTTCCATACACCATCGTTATTTGATCCCCTCACGCGAAGGGTGTACTCACCGGCATCGAGATTGGTGAATGTCGCCCTGCGCTCCGTCCCGAGCTGGATCCAGTTGTCGCTGAAACCTTCGAGCTTGTAAGCGTATTGGTTTTTGAAGTTATTGTAAAAACTGAGGGCAGCGAATTCGAAATTGGCGACATTGTCCTTATAGGAAAGTGTAATCTCCGGTTTCGCATCAATACCTTTCTCTTCAATCGGTTTCCCTTCCTTGTCATCGGTGTTGTACCGGGTGAATGAGCTGAAGACAATCGGTGGGACGTACGGATTATCTTTCACACTGTCAGGCTGGAACACGTTGAATCCATTGCTTCCGCCGAAGTACATCTCGCCCGTCCGGGGATCCTTGGCGTACGCATTCTGGTTGAATTCGTCCCCCTGAAGGCCATCGTTGTAGTTGTAGTTCCGGAATGTCTGCCGCTGAGGGTCAAACCTGGACAAACCCTTGTTGGTGCTCAGCCAGAGGTTCCCGTGCGCATCTTCAAGAATTCCGAATACGACGTCGTTGGGGAGACCGTCCTTGACGCGGAAGTGCTCGAACGTCCCCGTTGCACGGTCGAGGCGGTTCAGGCCTCCTGTGGTTCCTACCCAGAGAGTTCCAGCATGGTCTTCGTAAAGGCAAGCAACAAGGTCATCGCTCAGACTCTTGGGGTCGGCGTCATCATGTCTGTAATGGGTAAACGTGGCCGACTTGCGATCAAACCGGTCGAGGCCGCCACCGAACGTCCCCACCCAGAGCGAGCCTTCGTGGTCTTCGCAAAGGGCAAAGACTCCTCGCCCACCCAGGCTGCCAGGTATGGAATCATTGTGGACAAAGAGTGTAAACGTTCCTCTCGCGGGATCGAAGCGGTTCAGGCCTCCACCGTACGTCCCAACCCATATCTGGCCGCTTCGATCTTCACAAAGTGCGTACACCCTGTTATCGCCCAAGCTCGTCGGATTAGATGGATCATGCTTGTAGTGCGTAAACACACCAGTTTTTCGATCAAATCGATCGAGGCCGCTGCTCACCATTCCTATCCACAAAGAGCCCGCACGATCTTCAAGGAAGCACTGTGTCAGGTTGTCGCCAATACTCTTCGGGTTGGAGGCATCGTGCAGGTATTGTTTGAATGTCCCCTTCGCACGATCGAAGCGCTCAAGCCCACTCCTCGTTCCAATCCATGGAGTGCTTAATCGATCCACATACATGCAGAGGATATTGTTGTCGATGAGACTTGCCTGGTTCGATGGGTCATGCGAGTAATGAGCAAAGGCGCCCAGCTCCGGATGAAAGCGGTCGACGCCGTGGTCATTCGTGCCGACCCAGATCATCCCGGAACGATCCTGATAGAGCGAATACAACTGATCCCCACTCAGACTTCCTGGATCGGATTCATCATGCTTATGACGAGTAAATCTCCCGGTGGCGCGGTCAAAGCGGTTCAATCCTCCGCGGTACGTCCCCACCCAGAGTACACCGGATCGATCCTCCATGATCGGCCAGACCCAGTTGTCGGTCAAGCTGTTCGGGTTCGAGTCGTCATGTCTGAAGTGGACAAAAGTCCCCGTCCTGACGTCGAGACGGTCGAGCCCTTCCTTTGTTCCGATCCAGATTATGCCCAGATGGTCTACGCAGATGGAGTACACTCTGTCGTCAATGAGACTCCTCGGATTCGCCGGATCATGTTTGTAGATTGTTGTTTTGCCAGTTGCAGGGTCGAATCGGGTGACACCCTCTCCGATCTCACCATGCCATTTCACTCCAGACGGCTCAACCAGATCCGGCTTGACAGAGTTCATGCGAAGGGGCAGCTTCACGCTATCCCGCGGAACCTGGGTAAACGTTCCTGTCAATCGGTCGAGACGGTTCAGCATTGTGGGTCTGTCCTGGGTCCTAACCCAGAGTGTCCCGCGAGAGTCTTCGGCGATCGAGAGAACCCAGCTTCCGTTCAGGGTCTTTGCATCCGCGGGGTCATGTTTGTAAATAGTGAACTGGTAACCATCATAGCGGTTCAATCCGTCTTGCGTGCCAAACCACATGAACCCCTGGCTATCCTGAAGAATGCAGTTCACACCCCCCTGGGACAGGCCGTCCTTCACCGTCAGATGATGAAAGAGGATCTTCTGCTGAGCACTCGCCGCGGAGAATCCAACGAGAGCCAAGATGAGCATCACGACAGTTCTGGACACGTGATTATGCAGGCTCAAGGTGTGCTCAATGGATTTTTCACATGTGCCATCACGCTGAAGAGGGCTTCTCATGGAATTCCTCCGGTCCGTATGGTGCAGCAAAGCGCCAAGTTGTCACAGATGATGGACCCGTGACAGCTTGGCGCCGTAGTGTCCCGCTTTTCAGCAGGGGTACTACTTCAGTATTATCATCTTTTTGCTAACAACAAAATCACCGGCCCTCAGCTGGTAGAAATACACACCGCCCGCAACAGAAATCCCATCGTCGTTCGCCCCGTCCCATCGGGCAGTGTACGTTCCCGCCGGTTGGGTCGTCTGGACCAGTGTCTTCACAACCTGGCCAAGCACGTTGTAGACAACAAGGTTGACATCTCGCTGCTCCGGCAACTGATACCTGATCGTCGTGGTCGGATTGAAAGGATTGGGATAGTTCTGCTCGAGCGCGAAGGTCCTCGGGACCTCGGTCGATCCGTCAGACTCTTGCACTGATTCCCCGCTCCTCTTCGCCTGCGGTCCATCTGGATGAGCGAGAAAGTAGCTGCTCAGCGTCAGCCGACAATTGTCTCTGACGATCACTTCTCTGCCAATGAAAGCTCCCGTTGCCACTGTCCCACCCAGCAACACTGTGGGACCATTCGGGGTATAGAAATTCGCAAGCACTGTCGCCTGAAGCCCAAGTTGAACAACAGGCAAGAGTATGCTTGACCCGCCGACATAGAAAATAATGTCAGCCGCTCCGACTTGCGAGGAACCCGGTGCCGGTCCGACATATGCTTTTGCATCGATATTGCACCAATCTGCTATCCGTACCTCGGTGGGCGCGGTAAAGTAGAGGTTCGCACTGCTCATCTCCCACAGTCTGTTGAAATCATACCGCCCTCCAGTAAGCTTCAGCGTGCCGCCCAGCTGGACCGTGACGTTGCGATATGCACCGGGCTGCAGCGTCACCGTCTGCTTCGCCCGTACGACCACATCATTCGTCCCAACTGTTGCCAACTGGAATGACGGAAGCGTTGGCAAGACAGGCAGGCTCAACGGGGTATGGGTTATCCCGGTAATCGTTCCATTATTCACCAGCGTGTTATAGTAGACATCGCTGCTGACCTTGGACTCCACACCTATCACAATGTCCGACGCCTTGAGGTCATATCCTGCCGGAGTAGACGCCTTCCCAAGCAACCTGAGCTCCACTCCTCCGATTAGCGGACGCAGCGTGGTCTTGACGGTGTTGACGATAATATCGCCCGTCTGAACAGTGGCTCCCTGAAGGAGAACGCTGCTTGTCGCGAGGATCACCGCATTGGAATTGAATGGACTCAACACGAACACCGACTGATCGTACTGCCGGTTGTATGGCTCCTGATCACCGGTCAGTCGTCCCGTCGCGGTGATCCTGAATTGGTAGCTGCCGCCAATCGATGTGCCGCTGAACGTCCCGGAATAGACGCCACCTCCGGTATGCAGAAGAGGAATGGTCTGCTCGGTTCCAGAGGGCGTCGTGACGACCGCCTGAACCGTCGCGTTGGTAATCGCTCCCAGGCCGGCAGTGTTTCGACCATTCCGCGAGAGAGCCACCTGCACCGGTGTCTCACCACCCTCAGAGAGGATCGCCTGGACGACGACCTGGTCTCCTTGGATGTAGTTCGACTTGTCGAATGACACGCTCATGGTCACGTCAGTAACTGCGGCGAGCGATAGTCTCAATTCCTCGACGGCAGTTGTGTTCGTGGAGCTTCCGGCCGGGATGAGTGTCCATTGCCCCGGCTTCGGACTCGTAACTACGTAGTAGTTGTACGTCGGACCATGAACATACTGGATGTCAGCAAAGAACTGGTTCGGCTTCGGAATATATGCCACATTATCGGGAGTGAAAACCGAGAACTGCGGGGGAACGAAGCCGATGCAGCCTGGACCCCAGACACTGCGGTCCGGAAACGTAAGCCCATCTTGAGGGGGAACCAAAGCGAGCACCCCGGTGCTTCCTTGCCAGTTGAAGCCTGGGAGGATCTTCACCGTTCCCGGGTCAGTGAGCGCCCCTTGCCAGTTGAAGCCACCCTGCCAGTTGAAACCTCCTTGCCAGTTGAATCCACCCTGATCATTGAAGCCACCCTGATAGTTGAAACCTCCCTGGTAGTTGAAGCCGCCTTGCCAGTTGAAGCCTGGTATATTCGAAGCAAAGGCCGTATCTGCGAGAAGCTGCTGGCCGCTCAGCGCGTTCCAGATCATGTTGACAACCTGAGCGATCGTCGAATCGGCCGTAAGGAAGTAGGCGCCTCCGGTCGTATCAGCCAGCTTGCTAGCCAGATTCTGTCCGGGGCTTCCCGAGAAACCCATGGTGAACACCGGCGCCCCGGACGCTTGCACAGTCTGCAGCACAGTTGGACTCAGCGCACTCGGTGAGCTGACCTCTTCCCCAGCACTAAAGAGGATCATTGCCCTCGCGTGGTTCGGCATCAGTGAGGCAGTCGTCAGCATCGTCGCTCCCGTCTGAAGACCCGTACCGATGCTGCTTGTCCCGCCAGCGGTCATACTCTGAATCTGAGAAGTAAGAGTCGCTCTGGAGCTTGAGCTAACGGTAGTCAAAGGAGTGATGATCGTGTTGGGAAGTCGCACTACACCAAGCCGATCTCCATCTCTCATCTTGTTGACAAGCTCACTGCCGCTCGCCTGAGAGGGAGCGAAGCCGTTGTAAGACGAGGAAAAGCTCGACGACCCATCGTAAACGAGAACCAGGTCAACACGTTCCTCAGGCAGGTGAGTGTAGATGAAACTGATACCCGCAATGTCAGGGTCGTGGATGATCCGTTTCGTGATTTCATTCTCCTTGATGTACCCGTACATCGTCACCGATTCATTACCCGTACCCATAAACGGGAGGTATGGAGCGTACCCTGGATTGTAGATGTCGCCAAGTCCACTGAAGTGGCCCGCTTCGTGCGTCGCCACATTCTGCACATCGTGCTCTGGAGGATCGGGGGTGTTCGTGACGATGCCCCATGTGAACGAGCCGTTGAACGCGATGTCCGCATCCGTCAACTCCCCCGTCAGGCTGTTGTAGCGCACTCGCGTGACCGCCACTGCATTCGCAGCAGCTCCGGTAACATCGACCCATTGGTCGCCCAGGACCCAGACAATGTTGTTGATACCGTCTGGATTACCGCCCCAGGTCGTGGAGGTTGTCGTTCCTCCGAAATTGTACTCGATCTCCTGGAGCGCACTCCAGTTCGCAAAACCCTGTTGGATTTGGGCTTCATAACCAGCAGGTAGGTTGGGAGTACTGATAGTGTACGTCCCTTTCCCGTTGCCCCAGTGAAGGGGGACACCAGAGAATGTCGTGTTGACGACATAATGGTCTCCGTACACCTTCGTCTGCGTTCCGACAATGAGGTCTGGAGAGAACTCTGACGTGTTGCCGGCGGCGTCCGTTGCAGTCGCCGTGATATATTGGCCGTAATGGAACGGCACGCTGGAATTGAAAGAGAAGACCGCACTGCCGAGTTCGTCCGTTGTGACACTAGTGAAGCCGAGAAATGTCTCACCCTCTCCGTAGCCGGATGGGTCGGCAGCGCCATTCAGAAAGAACTCGATGCGAAGCAATGTGTTGGGCCAGCTGACGATTGATCCGCTGATCATCGATGAGGCAGGCATAGCGACATAGAGCAGCGGATAGTTTGCCGCGTTGTTAATGGAGACTGGTGTCGGCGGGTACGGTTCAGGAATCGGGTGGGCAGGGACTCGATTGGGAGTTACTCCGTCTTCCCCGAGGTCGATGCCCAGCGCGCCATTAGAGAAGATGGAGTTTGAGAGTATCGCGTTGTTTGCCGGGTACGGGGCATCTCCAAGAACGGCCACACCGGCTTCAGTACTATGAACGATGAGGTTCCCCTCGCCGGTCGCCGTGCCTCCTATCCTATTGCCTGAAGCACCATTGTATATGCGGACACCAATGAGATTCCCAAAAGTAGCAGTACCGTTGATGTCGGTTCCCATAGTGTTCCCAATTACTCTGTTGTCGTTCGCGCCATCGATGGCCACGCCACCCCAGCCGGTGTTGCCGGAGATGAAATTGCGTGCCCCCGGGACGGTTCCTCCGACTCTGGTATTGGTGGCCCCGGCGCCGATATAGACTCCGGAACCGTTAACATGACCAAAGTTCTGAGATCCAGCGGCGTCAAGGCCGATGTAGTTGCCCAGGACAGTGTTACCATTTGTTCCATTCCCAAAGATCGCGATTCCCGTCACATCATTTCCAGAGATTATATTCCTTTCACCCGAATTCGTGCCGCCAATAGTATTTCCTGAAGCGCCGTCTTTAATGTGTACCCCATCACCGCCATTTCCCAACTTGACGCTTCCGGTGACATCAGTACCTATGTAATTCCCGATCACAACGTTCCCTGTGGTCCCAGTGAGCGAGATTGTGATTCCGGGCTTCCCGGATGGGAAGTCGGGTGGTGGGTTGACGCCGTTCGCGGAAATGATATTGCGCTCATGCGGAGTCGTACCGCCGATGATATTACCCGATGCGCCATTTCCAATGAAGATCCCGCCCTCATTGTTGCCTCGATCGGCTGTTCCTGCCGCATCAGTGCCGACGTAGTTCCCCGAGACCTTGTTGCCGGTCGCGCCGGTTCCCGCAACCACAATACCGTGACTGACATTCGCCGAGAATACATTCCCCGCTCCAGCGGTTGTTCCACCGACCGTATTGTCTGGAGACTCTATATTGATGCCGTCGTCTCCATTTCCGATCGGATCAGTGCCATTTGCAGCGAGGCCAACGTAGTTGCCCGCAATAGTATTTCCGGCGGCGCTGGAGCCAAGGATGTTGATGCCGTCATCGGTGTTGCCCGAAATGATGTTCCGATTCCCGGTGCTCACACCGCCGATAAGGTTTCCGGAAGCATCCTTGATCGTTAGACCAAATGTATTCCCAACCGCGGATGTGCCGGTGGGATCGGTGCCGACAAAGTTGCCTTGAACAATGTTGTTCGTCGTGGTTTCGGCATCTTTGTCGATCAGGATACCGTAACCGGTATTTCCGGAGATGACATTACCAGCGCCAGGATCAGCACCGCCGATAATATTCTCCGTCGCGTCGAAGATATCGATTCCGCCTCCCTCGTGCGTCGGTTGATCGTATCCGTTGCCGAGTGGACTGGTGCTCCCATTGATGTCGAGTCCAATGTAATTGCCCTGGACCAGATTGTTGGATGATTGTCCCCGACCTATTGCAATACCATAGTATCTATTTCCGGAGATGATATTGCCCACTCCGGGTGATACCCCTCCTACGATGTTGTGGTGGCTTCTTACAATAGAGAGGCCTATTTCGTTGCCCAGACTCTCCGTTCCATTCTTCTTCGTGCCGACCAAATTACCTTGCACGATGTTGTAATTGGCGCCACTTCCCCCACTATTACCATACAGAACGATCCCATACCTGTTGCCGGCGACAACATTGTTTTTGATCGAGACGTGAGATGCTTCCAACACACAAATCCCAAAAAAGATATTTCCACGGGCCAACATCCCGGTGGCATCTGTTCCGACAAGATTTCCCTCGACGACATTACCGGTGCCTGAGATTTCATATTCAATGTAGATGCCGTGCCTTGGGGGATAGGTTGCGCCGTTTGCTGAGACGACGTTGGCATAGGCTGGGGTGGGGCCGCCGATGATATTTCCGGCAGACTCGTTGATCTTTATGCCGAATCCACGATTCCCCAGGGAATCCACACCGTTGCAGGCGAGTCCCACATAGTTGCCGCTTACGCTGTTTCTTGTCGCAGTAATCCCTTGAATCCAGACGCCGTTGTCGTTGTTTCCTGAAATGACATTTCTCGCCGCTGCGGATGAGCCACCAATGGTGTTATCGGATCCGTTTTGGACCCAGACACCCTGGTTGTTAGGGATGGCCGCTGTGCCATCGAAATTGGTACCGACATAGTTCCCCACAACAGTGTTATTGCTTGAGCCAGCGATGATATTGATGCCAATCTCGTGTCCTGAAACGACATTGCGCTCTGCAGCCGTCAAGCCACCAACGGTATTTCCAGATGCATTTTGAATCTGTATACCTCTTTTGTTGGGCAGCGCCAGTTGACCCGTGGGATCGATACCGATATAGTTGCCACTAATTGTATTTCCGGTTGCGGCCGGCCCGTTTATGTGAATTCCGTATCCCGTTGAGAAGCGGTTGATGACGAGACCTCGGACAACGCATTGACCTACTTGAATAGTGAGCCCGTTCGCGCCCTCTCCCGCGGTTGTTCCATCGAGTTCAATAATCGGTGTGCCGCTGAAGCCAGGCTGGGTTGTCGCATCAATGATGACAGGGTCACTGATACTGGGGAGAGGAGATGTTGGCTGAATCGTGTGAGGTCCTGGTCCAACTATGCTGAAGTAGATTTCATCTAGTCCAGATATCGAATTCGCATCTGCAACAGCTTGTCGTAGCGACCCGGGACCGCTGTCTTCAATATTCGTGACTGCAAAAAAGTTCAAAGGACCACTGATCGAGATCACATCTCTTGAACCAGTCAAGCTTGCGCTAACGAACAGAGTGCGTCCATCGGGACTGAATTCCATATCCTGAACCCGCACAAAACCTGAGGCAAAGACCTCCGACAGACCCGGGAACACTTGGGGAGCGCTCGCGGTGGAAGAAATTCGACGGATCTCTCCACGCGGAACTTCTAAGATGCCGACGTTGAAATAGAGCTGGCCCGTGACGGGATGAAATGTCAAAGATCCAGTGCCTGGAATGTCCGTGAGGAACGGTGTGACGGTGCCGTCGGCCCCTAGGATGACGATTCGACCCGTCCCGTTCTTTGAGTAGTTCTCGTAGACGAACAATCTCCCATCAGGGCTGAATGCCGCCGTGAGAGGTCCATCGTCGAACACACTGCCTTGCGCGATCAGTCGCGCTTCGCGGGTTGAAGGATTAATTGCCCATACAGCTCTGAGATCGTTGCCGAAGGAGTTGTCAGCGACAATGAGGTCACCCGGACTGACATTGGCCCCGCTAAAGGTGGAAGGAGCGAGTGCGATCCCCAAAGGGTTAAATGCATTCGGAAGGCTAATGTCAGCGGAAGTCACAAAGAGTGTTGGGGTACCCCCTCCGGGCGGTACCTTGATGACGGCGTTTGCACCGTTGTCGACGACATAGATCGTGCCATCCGGATGAAGAAGAATGTCATCCGGACTGCTAAACGGGGACCCAAGTGGAGTTGAATATGCATCTCCGATATCCCACGAATCACCTTTGTTGGCAGTGAAGACCCCCTGAAAAGGACCACTCTCATTGACGACTGACAATTGTGTGGGGCTTCTGTAGGCGATCCCATCTGGGTTAGGGACACCGCGATAGAAATACTCGGCTTCATAGCCGGGCAGCAGACTCAATTCGGTTACCGGGATGGTTGCCGGTGTACCAGATGGGAAATCCGACAGCGCTCGACGAAATACACCATGACTCCATGTCCCACCTAGGAGATCCTGGTTACTAACAGCGAGAGAAATCACTGAAAGGTCCGTCAAGTCATCATTGGCGGCAGTCCAACTCGTGCCGTTGTTGGTCGAAAGAAAGACCCCGCCGACATCAGTTCCTGCAAAGAGACAGGGCCCGCTGACGGCAAGAGCAAAGATAGTAGGAGACGTCAAGCCACCATTCACGGCAGTCCAACTGTCGCCGTTGTCCGTTGAATGACAAACCCCACCACCATAAGTTCCCGCGAAGAGATTGGTGCCGCTCACGGCAAGAGCCGTGACGGAAGGATTTGTCAACCCAGAGTTCACGGCGGTCCAACTGTCGCCGTTGTCGCTCGAACGAAAGACCCCATTGGTCATACTTGCGGCGAAGAGTCTGGTCCCGCTGACGGCAAAAGCCCTAATAGCGGTGATCGCATTCGCCCTGGTCCAACTGTCGCCGTTGTTGATTGAACGAAAGACGCCGTCGTCGGTCCCTGCAAACAGATAGCCGCCGCTGACAGTAAGAGCAAAGACACGAAGGTTCGCCAAGCCAGAATTCACGGCGGTCCAATTCTGTCCGTTGTCGGGTGAACGAAAAACCCCACCGTCGTAAGTTCCTGCAAAGAGATTCGTACTGCTCACCGCGAGTGACAGGACATACGTATTCGCCAAGCCGTTATTGACGGCGTCCCAATTTCCACCGTTGTTCGTCGAATGAAAAACCCCCCCATCCCTAGTTCCTGCAAAAAGATCGGTGCCGTTCACGGCGAGACAATTGACGATGCCGCCTGCTGGGCCACTTGTTTGGACCCACTGAGCATTCAACAAACTTGTCCAGACGGAAAGCAAGAAAAGAATGGTAAGCTTACGCATACAGACCTCCACGGTTCTATGGAAGTTGAAAAGCGCAATTGCACATAGCGTCTGCAATCGTCCCAACGCCGTTATGTGCTGTGATAATATCGTCTTCGTGGTCCTTCGCGATGTCAATCAGTTTCATTGCTTCACGCAACTCCTCACCTCATCGATGAAATCGTCAAGAAACACTTCTTCCCTCATCTGCGTCACCTCTCCCCCTTCAAGGATGAGGCTTCACTTTATCATTTGTTGCTCTACGATTCTCTTGACCCTGGATGTGAAGCTCTTTAATGTCAACCCTCCCTGAACCATCTTCTCTCCGGTTAGCTTGTTCTTCGTTACAACATACTTCCCCTCATCTCCGCCTTCGATCATCAAATTGTTCCTGCTGTCCTTCTTGACGAAAAGAAGAACCTCCTCCTCCTTTGAGAATCTCGGTGTGTGCGTGTAGAGCTCACCCACGCCATCGACTTCCCCGCCAAGCTGGGTGATCACCAACGTCCTGTCGGGATTTTCTCCCTTGACATATTCTCCAACGTCAACCGTCACCTTTGTATAGATTCTTGTCTTTTCATTGTTCCATACTGACTTGACATTCGAGATCTTCCCGACAACGATAACCTCGGCCCTTTTTGTCAGGTCCTCGAGTCGAAGTTCTTGCGTCTGTGCCATCGCCCGCCCGAAGACTAGATGCATCAGAATGAAAACGAGGATTGCTGAAAAACGAGTCACCGATTGTATTGCTTTCATTGGTTGTGCCCTCCAGTTTTCTTACGATTTCTCTACGTGTGGGGTGTCAGAAAAATGTTATCCGATATGCTTTCAGTCCGTGAGCTATCCTCTCCGTCCGCGCGACGTCACCTCGTTGTGTCGTGCTTTGAGGCTGGGGAGAAGCAGCGGATGCGAGCGTGCCAAGGACGATGGGTGATAGGAAGAGGAGAACAAGGGGGCCTTGTCTCGTGACCATGATACAACCTCCCGGTGGCTGGCAAGCAGGAGCCAGCGTTCAGCTTCTTTCTGGAAGCCATCTCAAAAATACTAGAAATGTCACCCCGAACTTGCCTGCCCCGATGCTCTTTGTCGGGGTTCCGGGGTCTAGATGCTGTATGAAGTTCAGCATCACGCAGAGTGCTCTGGTGATGACTTGTGGCATGCAGAAATATGGGTGGAGCCCAGTACTGGTGCCGCTCCAAATAAGTTATGTTGTGTTTCTACACACCCCTACACCCCTCTCGCGCCGCACCTGCTTTCGCAGTAGAGGGGACTGCGTAGAGCTCAGTTTTTCAAATCCTGTGTGTCGGTTCCTTTGCCCTTGCCGTGACATAGTCCCCTCTGCAGCGCTGGGAAGAGGGTCGGGGAGAGGGGATAGAGGTCCCGAAGGGATCGCTTCGCGAGGTGTGTCTATTTGCATTTGTTGTTAGCTGAGACAGTCGTCCAAAACACAACATCACTTCTTGGGGTTACCACTAGGTTACCGTCCCTGAGTGAGTCTGAGTGCCCTTTGAAGTGCCGCTATTGACTTATCCTTCGATCCAACATCTCTGTAAAGTCTTCCCAAGATTTCATAGATGGTTGGTGCATCGGAGTGCCGCTGGGCAACGGCCTCGAACTTAGCGATGGACTCCTCGAGGAGGCCATGCTGTTGGTAAAGGGTTCCGGCGAGGAAATCGTAGCTGGCGCCGGTTAGATCATCGCCGAACGATTCCTTCAGATTTCGTTCAAGCCGCTCGACCATTGCCAGATTTCTCTCATTGATCACGCTGAAGCCCACCCTCCCGGCCTCATAGGAAGTGGCGGGACCAAGAGCTTCTACCTTCCAGAAATACGTCTGGCCGCGGCTCAGCGACTTCTCCCTTTTAGGGTACTCCAAGGTGCTCCGATCTGTCTCTTTCGACCATACGAGACCATCCCTGTCGAAGAGCTCGACTTTGAATTTGTCGGTTGGGACATTCGACTGCCACGAGAAGGTCGGTCTCGGAGACCGTATTTTCGATTTGAGAGGAGACGTTTGTAGGATCGTAAGTTCCGTGCCTATTGATCGCAAACCAGCAAGGGCGACAACCTCTCCTTCGCCGGTGCTTCGCATCGTGAGACCGGAGAGATTCGTCAGAGGCTCGGAGCTGATGCTGCTGATGGTCTTAGACTTGCTCTGGAGAGCACTGCGGCCTGCAGAGATGGTCATGCTGCTTCCGGACCCGAGCTCGATCAAGTTGTTGTTGGACATGAGAAGTGAGGCAGCACCGTTTCCTGACGTTTTTACGACATCACCACCATACAACTGTGTTCCCCAGGTTGCCCTTTTGAACTCAGTCGCACGCGCGGCTCTGACGAAAACGTCTCCTCGCATCTCCGTAATCAGGGCGACGCAACGAGCGTTCTGCTGGGAGACGAGGAGGCTGAACGCGGCGAGCGAGAGAATCATGAGAAGGACAAAGGAGAGAACTCCAAGTCTCTCTTTCACGGATTTACTCCTTTAAGGGTCGGAAGGCTAACGGTCTGGTAAGTATCCCTGTTTCAAATACAAGCGTGCCCGGCGAAGGTTGAGCCGAGTGTCTAGCTGATCCTAAAGCTTTTCATCTCTCGACCATCTTCTCACGTCGGGAGATACACGGGAAGCCTGAGCGTTTTGGATGGAGTCTTATCTTCGTAGAGAGGCAGGGATCGTTACCTTTTCCCCTCTCAGTAGTGTGATGATGACCGCAGGTAGGTACAACCTGACCACAAGTTATTTCTCCCCGCGGAGAATGTCAAGCGGCTAAAGCGAATAACGGTCCTAATGGAAATATGATCGTTGCTCAAGATTGCCCACAGGAATCCATTCTCAGAAAGAGGAATGTGGCCGTGCGCGATTAACATGCCGCTCTTTCCTGCTAGAAGATCTCCGATTGCTCCGACGGCAGCGCAGTCAATTGAGCACGCTCAGATCTCAACAGCAGGACTGTCTCGAGAGCGGCAGGAGGCGTATGCTTCAGTTCGAGACGAGTCTCACTCCTCGCCAAGCAAGGCGAATATCGACTTAGCAGGATGCTCAGAAATCCTAGAATGTCATTCCGCTTCTGGGGCGGGCCGGCTTCCGCAGGCATGACAAAAGGTACAGGTGTCATTCCCGCGGAAGCGGGAATCCAGGACAGAGCTCGGACCTGGGAGGTTGTCCAAAATGTAGGTCGACCTGCCCGCCATTTGTGATCCGCACTGGCAGGCGGGAATGTCATTTCGACCAGGTTGAGATTCAAGAATGGCTGATTTTTGGCAGCTCTCCAATTTGCTCGTATGGTTGATGAAACCTTTTGGACAACCTCGACACCGTTGCGGGCGCGCACTACTTCGCGCCAACGTAGATCTTCCCTTCCTTCATCACGAATGTAACGTGCTCGATGGCGCTGATGTCGATCGTCGGATCACCTGAGACCGCGATGATATCTGCGAGCCTGCCCGGCTCGAGCGTTCCCGTCATGTTCTCAATGCCCAGCAACTCCGCAGAAACGGACGTTGCGGATCGAAGCGCATCGGTAGGTTCCATCCCGTGTGAAACCATGACCTCGAGCTCCTTCGCATTTGTACCCGGCAGGCTGAAGGTATCGGTCCCGAACACGATCTTCACCCGGGACTTCAGCGCTCGCTTAAACGTCTCCGTGTGACGGGTGATCGTCCTGTCGAGTTTGGCTTTCACCTCCGGAGTAACCTGGCCGAACACGATGCCGTCTCGCCAGAGCTCGTAGACCATGAGCGTCGGAACGTAGTAAATACCCTTCTGCGCCATCAGGTCGAAGGTCTCCCGGTTTAGGTAAAGCCCGTGCTCAATCGAATTCACACCTGCGTCAATCGCAAGTCTCGCGGCCGTGTCGGAATACAGGTGCGCGGCTATTTTCAGTCCGGCTCGGTGCGCCTCATCCACCAATACCTTGAGCTCCTCAGGCGAGTAGGTGAGAGTTCCGGTGAGAGAATCGTTGCTCGTCTGCTTCTTCTCCGCCGACTCGATGTACGCTTTGATGAGATCGGCGCCGAGCTTGACGAGATGACGAACCTGCTTGCGGATTTCGGCCTCCCCGTCAGCCTCATGTGACAGCGGCGGGAGGGTCGCGTACGGATTGTATCCGACGAGTTGGTAGGATCCCGTGGCTGTGACCGGCTGTATGGCGGCGAGAATTCTGGGGCCGGGGACCACTCCTTTGGCGATGGCGTCCCGCAAGGCAAGATCTGCCAGTCCCGCTCCTTCATTGCCGACATCGCGAATGGTTGTGATTCCAGCCTCCAGGGTCATCCGCGCCGTGGTCACCGCGCAGATTGCACGAAACTCCGGCGTCTCGCGCAGAACCTGTTCGTCATAGTCGCCGGCATGAAGCACGATATGCGTGTGTGCATCGATCAATCCCGGCATCACGGTCATGCCCTTGAGGTCGATGACCTTCGCTCCGGGCGGTGGCTTCAGTCGCTCCCCGATTTCGAGAATCTTTGGGCCTCTCACGAGGATGGACACGTTCTGCCGGAGGGTCCGCGACTTGCCGTCGAACATCTTCTCCGCCTTGATATGGATGATAGGTTCCTGAGCGTGAACTGTGAATGCGAAAATACAGAGAAGAAGGGAGACTGGGCTGATCTTACCGAGCGCTCGAGAGTTCATGGTGGGATCCAGGTTATGGTTTTGGATTTGGTGGGAGTAGGGGATGTCTCCAGCATCTCAAAAGTGCAAATTTCTTTTGTCCCGAGCAACCCCCCCGGTCCAGTTGCAGTAGTGTCCTACGGGGAACCATTTCGTGACCGTAACCACGAAACCGTAGAAGCTGTCACGGTGTGCCTGCCCCGCATCCTTCGGCGGGGGACCGTGACAGCCCAGAGAAATAGAACAGTACCTCCAGTCGCGCACGGCGGAGCGTCTTCGACGCTTCTCTCTTCTGCAAGAAGTGGGAATTGTTCCTGAGCGATTGCAACTCCGAAACGAATTCCCTGCTGAAGTCGGTGCCGTCCGATGGACTCTCGCTGAAGAACCGTGTATATTTGTCCCGGACCGCAGGAGGGTGCGGAAACCCCAAAATGGGTCTGAGGGAAGGCCTGTTATGAGCTGCAGCCGTTCGAGAGAAGGGGAGAGGGTCGTTTCCATCTCTCTTCCGTTTATTGATTCTCCCGCGCCTCAGCGCGAATGTTCCTCAAAGCAATCCATTCGTCAATCATTGCCGATGAACGAAATCAGAGGAGTTTGATATGCGTAACGACTTGAAACGACCTTCAAGGCTGAATCGATCCTGGGAATTCCTCAAACGTGCTTCTCGCCGACTGAAGGTGTGGCTGCTGCGCTTCAATCCGTCGAGAAGGACGAGAAAAGGAGCGGTCATTGCGGCGTTTACTGCAGTCATCGTGTTGATGGCGTACTCCGGCGCGCTCATTCTGCGAACGAGATTGGGTATGGCGATCGACGCGCTGATCGGCGCTGCAATCGGGGCCCTCGCACTGGCTCTCTCAACAGGTCTCGTGGCGGCTTTGCTTGCCCTCTCTGCCAAGCTGCCTAAGATGTTCACCGGAGCGCTCGTCGGTGCTGTTCTCACGCTCCTTCTCATCCTTGCGATGTTTCAATCTGCGTCAATTCTCATAGCTGCTGGCATCGTGCTCGTGGCGGCCCTTCTGGGGGGCGCGATCGCGGTCCTCACCGCGTGGGACTTTAGGATCGCACGAACTGCGAAGAGGGTCATAGTGATCGTTGCGCTCGTTGCGGCCGTCGGTGTCTCGGTCTGGTTCTTCTTCTGGATGGCGAGCCGAGGAACCAATGAAGGGCTGGTGAAGGTGGAAGAGCCTTTCTATCGGCCCGTGTCACCCCTTGCCGTGGCGGATCCGTCGCAGCCGGGACCGTTCAAAGTGCGGACGCTGACGTATGGAAGCGGCGATGATCGGCGCGAGGAGTTCGGCGCCAAGGCGCAGCTCAAAACGCATCGCGTCGACGGGAAGCCGTTCCTGACAGAGCTCGACGGGTGGTTTGCTCCCATCCGAACGGGATACTGGGGGTTCGACTGGCGCAAGCTTCCTCTCAACGGACGCGTCTGGTATCCGGATGGGGAAGGGAAGTTTCCTCTTGTGCTGATCGTCCACGGCAACCACTCGATGCGTGAATTCTCGGATCCGGGCTATGCGTATCTCGGAGAGCTTCTGGCGAGCCGCGGGTATATTTTCGTTTCGGTCGACGAAAACTTCCTCAACGGCGACTGGTCGGACAACTACAAGAAGGAGAACGATGCGCGCGGATGGGTTCTGCTCGAGCACCTCAAGGTCTGGCGAGACTGGAACGCGGAAGTGGGGAATCCATTCTATCAGAAAGTTGACATCGACCGCATCTCGATCATCGGCCACTCGCGCGGTGGTGAGGCGGTCGCGATTGCCGCTGCCTTCAACCGGTTGCAGCGATATCCGGATGATGCGAGAGTGAAATTCGACTACGGTTTCAACATCCGCTCGGTCGTTGCCATCGCTCCGATCGATGGACAGTATATGCCTGCCGGCCAGTCGACGCCCCTGGAAAATATCAATTACCTCGTCCTTCAGGGCGCTCACGACGCGGATGTTTCGTTTTTCTCGGGAGATCGGCAGTACAAGCGCATCAAATTCACGGATGATCGGTATTGGTTCAAGACCTCCATCTACATCTACCGGGCAAATCACGGACAATTCAACACGGTTTGGGCGGAAAGAGATTGGGGGCTTCCGCACGGATACCTGCTCAACGTCGAGCCGCTGCTCAGCGGTGAGGAACAGCGCGAAGCCGGCAAGGTTTACATCAGCGCGTTTCTGGATGTCACGCTCAAAGGGAATGACGCCTATCTTCCGCTCTTCCACGACTACAGGGTGGGCGCGGAGTGGTTGCCGAAGACCTTCTACGTGAATCGTTTTGAAGATTCCCGGACGCACGTCGTGTGTGATTACGACGAGGACATTGACGTCACCACGACGACGATGAAGGGTGGAGTAGTGAGCGGCGAAAATCTCAGAACCTGGAAACAGAAGGATATTGGCTTCCGAGGATCGGAGCAGAAGCGGCAGAATCAGGCCGTCTACCTCGGATGGAAGTACACGGAGAATGATAGCGCGACTGGAACGTCGGATAGTCTGGGCGTGAAGGTGACACGACGTCAACTGACGAAGCCTGCGAGTTACGTCGTGGGTCTGCCGAAGGATCTGCGTCGCACCTGGAAGCTCGATGCCACGACCACGTTCGTTTTCTCCCTTGCCGAGTCGGACGAGAAACCGGCCGACACTCTCGACACCCCGTACCAAGAGAAGGCGGACACGAGCGAAGCCGCGGAGAAGGAAAGGGAGGAAACGAAAGAGACTGAGGCGGAAAAGGACACGGTGAAGAAACCGATCGATTTTACGATCGAAGTTCAGGACCGAGGCGGGCAGACGATTGCTTTTCCTCTCAGCGAAGTTGCCCGATTGCTCCCACCGCTCTCGGCGAAATTCACGAAGTTCTCGATGATTGAGCAGCTCTACGGCTCTCCGAGCGAGCCGGTTCTGCAAACGATCGAGGTGCCGTTGGCCCGGTTCGTCGAGCTGAACAAGCGATTCAATCCCACCGAGATAGCATCGGTCCGGTTCCGATTTGATCGCTCGCCATCCGGGGTGATCATCCTCGACGAGGTGGGGTTTCGCTCAATGCGATAGAATACGCTATCGAACGGCCAGCCTTTCTTGGCTGGCAGAGGGTGGATCTATCTATTGCCTTTCAGCCTGAACTGCAGTAGCTTTGGACTGTTGCATCTACCCACCATTACCGTGGACGCACTCTAGATGTTGTCTCTCAGTCCCGATTCCCACCATAGGAGGTCCATATGATCGGGGTAGCTATTTCACACTTCCGCATTCTTGAGAAGCCCCCGACTACGTCGAGGCAAGTGGGCGACGGTGGCATGTCCCAAAACGGCCCACGAACGGTTTTTGTCCCGCTTCCTGGGATTCCGCTTAGGAGCGGGATTCCAAAGAGCGGAATGAGTGGTTGCCGTTTTGAGGATCCGCCGTCTTTCGCGCTATTTGCGTCCGCCGGTTTCTGGGCGGATTGGCGGAGGTGCGCATCATGATCGGCCAGACGATATCCCATTTCAAGATCCTTGAAAAGCTTGGCCAAGGCGGCATGGGTGTTGTCTACAAAGCCGAAGACACCAAGCTCAAACGCACCGTTGCCCTAAAATTCCTTCCCCGCGGACTCGAAGCGCACGAACCTGAACAAGCCAGGTTCCTGCAAGAAGCTCAAGCCGCTTCCGCTATCAACCATCCGAACGTCTGTACCATCCACGAAATCGCCACAGAAGGCGACCCCAAAGGGGCAGGTCAGCAGTTCATCGTGATGGAATACGTGGATGGCAAGACGCTGAGACAAGTGGTGCCTCTCCAGAAAACGCAGACGGCCATCGACTATGCCATCCAGATCGGTGAGGCCCTTCAGGAAGCTCACAGCAAAGGTATCGTTCACCGCGACATCAAGACCGACAACATCATGGTCAACAGGAAGAACCAGGTGAAGGTGATGGACTTCGGACTGGCCAAGTTGAAGGGGTCGCTGAAATTGACCAAGACCTCCAGCACGGTGGGGACATTGGCGTATATGGCACCCGAGCAGATCGAAGGTGGAGAGGTCGATGTACGGAGTGACATCTTCTCATTTGGGGTCGTGCTCTATGAGATGCTGACGGGGCATTTGCCGTTTCGCGGAGAGCATGAAGCGGCGATGATGTATTCGATCTTGAACGAAGAGCCGGAGTCATTGCAGAAGTATCTGCTGGATGCGCCCTCGGAGTTGCTGCACGTGCTGAATCGTGCGCTGGAAAAGGATCCGAATGATCGGTACCAGAATGTGACGGAGATGGTGATCGATCTGCGGAGACTGAAGAAGGAGACGACCCGAGTTCTGCGACCTTCCGAAGGTCAATCTGTCATATCCGAGAAGCCTTCGGAAGGTTTCCTGGAAGGGTTTCTGCGAAAAAAATGGTTTCGCCCCTCTGCGATCAGCGCTGGAGCGGTGGTTGTACTGGTGCTGCTCTATTTCCTGGTTTGGCCTCCGCTCCATGATCTTCTCTTCGGCACGGAACGCATACCGATCGCAGTTATCTCGTTTGAAAATCAAACGGGTGATCCCCAATTCGATTATCTCCGCACCGCCATTCCGAATCTCCTCATCACAAGTCTCGAGCAATCCACTGCACTGAGAGTCACCACATGGGAGCGGATGAGGGATTTGCTCAAGCAGATGGGAAAACCCGACGCTCAGATCATAACCACGGATCTTGGCTTCGAATTATGTCAACGGGACAGCGTCAAGGCGTTGGTGACGGGGAGCTTTATCAGAATGGGTGATATGTTCGCTACCGATGTCAAGGTGTTAGATGTGGAAAGCAAACAGCTCCTGAAGAGTGCGAGCTCGAAGGGTGAGGGTCTTGGCAGCATCCTCAAAGTCCAGATTGACGAGCTCGGCAAGCAGATTGCGACGGGAGTCGGGCTGCCGACAACGATCGTCGCAAGCGAGCAAAAAGTCGTTGCGGATGTAACGACATCTTCACTGCAAGCGTACAACCTCTTTCTCAGAGGCGATCAAGACTACGACGATTTCTACTACGTCGACGCTCGTCGATTTCTGGAAAGAGCCGTTGAGCTGGATTCCACATTCGCGATGGCCTATCTCAGACTGGCACATACGTATTCTGCTTTGGGCGAGCGGCAGCTGTGGCGGAGTGCCTGTGAACGCGCGTTCAGACTTCGTGATAGGGCAACGAGAAAAGAAGCTCTGTCCATTGAGTCTTACTATGCCCAATTTGTTCAGCGAGATCGGGGCAAGGCATACCAGCTCTTGAAGCAGCTTGAGTCGGAGTTTCCAAAAGAAAAACATGTCTACTACAGACTCTCCTTCTTTGCAGCGGAAGACACTGTCGCAAGGTTGAAGCAAGCATTGGCGCTCGATCCATCGTATGGCGCAGCACTGAACGAGCTTGGATATGCCTACGCTCGAAGGGGAGAGTACCAACAAGCCCTTGAAGCTCTCGAACGGTATACGGCAGTTTTCCCTGCGGATGCGAATCCGTACGATTCGATGGGTGAGATATACTATTTCATGGGGAGGCTCGATGACGCAATTGCGAAGTACAAAGAAGCGTTGGATATTCGACCAGATTTCGGTTCCGCGTTCGCGATCTCTTATGTTTATGCTTTGAAAGAACAGTATGAGGATGCTCTCAATTGGATCAACAAGGTCCCTCCTCAGGGGCAGAGTGGGGCTACCAGTTTTCAAGTGCCTTTCTGTCGTGCGATGTTGGAATACTGGACCGGAAGAATATCGCAGTGCTTACGCAGCATCGCCACAACGGCTGAGGTAGCTCGCGCGGCGAAGAATCCAGAATGGGAGGCATTCGGGTTATGCATGGACGCCCGAATTCTGGGAGACCAAGGACATTTCGAGCGAGCGAGAAAGACCCTTGCCGATTGGGATACCCTGATGAAGCAGGCGTACTCGCCTGATTACGTTCACGCGTTCTGTGGCCTCACGCAGGCAAGGCTCTCTTTGAAGGAAGGTCAGACCAAACCGGCGGAGGCAGCGGTCACCGTTGCCCTGTCTACGCTGCCGAAACTGAGCAGCTTCTTGAAACCCTGGCTGGGGTTTCTTCACTTTCAGGTCTATGGCGAACTCTTGCTGGCGCAAGGGAAAACCGATGAAGCGATCCGTCATCTGACAAGTCAGGTTGAGTTGCCTTCACAAGAGATCTCGGGCGGAATCGTACACAATGTGACCCTCGCACTTCCTCGCGACGTGCTGGCGAAAGCATACGTCCAAAAGGGGGATCTTGATGCCGCCATCCTTGAATATGAACGGATCACCACATTTGACCCGGCAAGCCGGGACAGAAGGCTGATCAATCCCCTCGATCGCTATCAGTTGGCGAAGTTGTATGAAAAGAAGGGACTGAAAGAGAAGGCGGTCGCACAGTACGAGAAATTCCTTTCGCTCTGGAAAAACGCAGACGCAGATCGTCCTGAACCGAAGGATGCGCGTGCGAGGTTGGCGCGGTTGAGGAGGCGAAGCTGAGACTGGTCGGATCATCAAATAAATGAAGAAATACACATGATCGGCCAGACGATCTCCCACTATCCCGACAAAAGTCGTCGGGACGTCAAGAAACGGCGCAAGATCCTTGAAAACCCCCCGACTTCGTCCCGAAAAAAGAATCGTGACAAGTCGGGGCCAAATCGGCGGAGGCGTAGATTATGATCGGTCAGACCATATCTCACTACAAGATCCTTGAGAAACTCGGCGAGGGTGGGATGGGCGTTGTCTATAAGGCCCAGGACCTGAAACTCGACCGCACCGTCGCACTGAAGTTTCTGCCGCATCACCTCACTGCCGATGAGGCAGAACAGGCTCGGTTTCTTCAGGAAGCCCGGGCAGCGTCGGCTCTCAACCATCCGAACATCTGCGGGATCCATTCGATCGGTGAAGAAGGAGATAATCTCTTCATCGAAATGGAGTACGTCGATGGCAAGACGTTGAGGCAGGTGGTGCCTATCGAGAAAACGCAGACAGCCATTGATTACGCTATTCAGATCGGTGATGCGCTTCAGGAAGCCCACAGCAAGGGTATCGTACACCGAGACGTCAAGACCGATAACATCATGGTCAACACGAAGAACCAGGTGAAAGTGATGGACTTCGGATTGGCCAAGTTGAAGGGGTCGCTGAAGCTCACGAAGACCAGTAGCACGGTGGGGACGCTGGCATATATGGCGCCCGAGCAGATACAGGGCGACCCTGTTGATGCAAGGTCGGACATCTTCTCGTTCGGCGTTGTCCTGTATGAGGTCCTGACGGGCCACTTGCCGTTCAGGGGGGAACACGATGCGGCAATGATGTATTCAATTGTGAATGAAGACCCGGAGCCGATTGAGAAATACAGGACAGACCTTTCTCCCATTTTGGTGAACCTGATACAGCGTGCCCTGGAAAAGAGTCCGGGTGACAGGTACCAGTCCATGGGTGACATGGTTATTGAGCTCCGACGGCTGCAGAAAAAGACGTCGAAGGTAGTGCGCGCAGCTCCTCAGGCCATTCCACAACCTCGCGCCGCCGAAGGCGCGCCACCAACTGGAGAAGAAACAAGCAGGCAACCCCTACCTCTCCTTCAGAACAAGTTGGTGCTGCTGGGTGTTGCAGTCTTCGCGGTCATTATTGTCATCGCTGCGGTCTATCAGTTCATCCTCAAAAAGGAATCAACTAGGCAAGACATGTTTTCGATTCAATCGATGAAGGTTACGCGGCTCACTTCCGATGGGAAGGCTCGGTCAGCAGCAGTCTCGCCTGATGGGAGATACGTGGTGTATTCCAGCGAGGAGTCTGGAAAGCAAAGTCTCTGGGTGCGGCAGGTAGCCACGAACAGCAACGTCCAGATGATTCCATCTGCAGAGGTTAGCTACCATGGCCTCGCATTTTCGCGGGATGGCAACTACGTCTACTATGTCATGATGCAGCATAGCACAGGCCGGTCAGCGGCGTATAAGATCCCTGTGCTTGGTGGAACGCCAAGAAAAATCTTGGACAATGTTGAAAGCGGCATTACGCTTTCTCCTGACAACGAGCGGTTTGCTTTCGTGCGGTTTTATCCGACGACGGGTGAATTCGCCCTCATGGTTGCCAAGACAGATGCTTCGGAAGAGAAGAAGCTTGCCTCTCACAAGGCAAGCCTCTGGTTCTATGGACAGCCTGCCTGGTCGTCCGATGGGAAGGTAATTGCCTGTGCTCTTGGATCGTTAGAAGGGGGTCTGCACTATTCGGTTGTCACGGTGGCACTTGATGGGGCTGTCGAGCGGCGCTTCACGAAGAAACGCTGGGACGAAGTTTCTCAACTCGAATGGCTTCCGGATGGCAGCGGCCTGCTCGTGAAAGCCCAGGAAAGGGGTTCAATGACGTGGCAGGTTTTTCAACTTTCGTACCCCGACGGCGAAGCAACCCGAACAACGAATGATCTGCTCGACTACTCGAGCCTTAGCCTTACCAATGATGCTCAATTGCTGTGTGTGGTTCAGGGGGACTATCGCGGAAACATATGGATTCTCCCGCAAGGGAGCACCGCCCGTGCCCAACAAGTCACGAATGGAAGGGATGAAGGTGTTGTCGGTCTTGCGTGGGCACCCGACGGAAGAATTGTTTATGTCTCATCCGTGAGTGGGACATCTGATCTCTGGCTCATGGACCGTGATGGGAAGAACCAGAAACAATTGACGGCTGACGCAGCGATGGAGTTTGGGCCGGTTGTATCGCCGGATGGCAAATTCATCCTTTTCACTACAGACCGCTCGGGCCTGAACAGTATTTGGAGGATCGAACTTGACGGATCGAGGCCGCGTCAGCTTACCAGTTTGGAAGACAGCTACAGTCCTAGCATTTCTCCCGATGGCTCGTGGTTTGTTTTCAACTCCTGGGCCAAAGGTCCCCTTTTCGTCATGAGACAGCCAACAGCAGGTGGTGAGCCGGTTCAACTGTCGGAAACAAATGGAGGCAATCCCGCGATTTCGCCAGACGGAAAACTCATTGCGTACATCTACTTCGATGAGCAGACAACAAACAGGCGCGTGGAGGTGATACAACCGGACGGAGGGAAACCAGTCAAGGAGTTCGATCTGCCTCACACCGCGGAAGGGATGCTTCGGTGGAGTCGTGATGGTCTTGCAATCCAGTTCATCGTCTACGCTCGTGGAGCTTCGAACATATGGAGTCAGCCGCTGACTGGCGGTTCGCCGAGACAGATTACGGATTTCACATCGGATCATCTGAGTGGGTTCGACTGGTCGCCTGACGGAAAGTATCTCGCAGTTTGCCGGTATTCTGTTTCGAGCGATGTGGTGTTGATGAGCAATGTGAAGTAGGCGAAAAAGGGGAGACGAGGCGCAAGAACAGTAGGAAGTGGGGCAGTATGGAGTAGGCAGCTAGCAGCTACGAGCGAAGCGCTGATCGCCCATCAACCAATTAACCAACAACCCAGTCCCCATGATCGGCCAGACAATTTCTCATTATAGGATCATCGAGAAACTCGGCGAGGGCGGTATGTCCGAAAATTGCCCACGAATGTCGTGTATGAGTGGGTGCAATTTTCATGATCCGCCATCTTTCGCGCTATTTGCGTCCGCCGGTTTCTGGGCGGATTGGCGGAGGCGTGACTTATGATTGGACAAACCATTTCACATTATAAGATTCTTGAGAAACTAGGTGAAGGTGGGATGGGCATCGTTTACAGAGCCCATGACACGAGCCTCGACCGCGACGTCGCCTTGAAGTTCCTTCCCCACTATCTCACAAGCGATCCAACGGAGAAGGAACGCTTCCATCACGAAGCGAGAGCGGCAGCTGCGTTGACGCACCAGAATATTGCCGTCATTCACGAGATCGGGGAGCATGAGCATCCCGCCTACGCTGGTGCTCCGGCGGGCAGGCAGCTTTTCATAGCGATGGAGTATGTGGAGGGAAAGACGCTCAAACAGCTCATGGGATCGGAACCCCTGTCCGTCAAGAAGATCCTCGACATGGCAATTCAGGTATGTGACGGCCTGGCCGCTGCCCATGAAAAAGGAATTGTCCATCGGGATATCAAGTCGGATAATATCATCGTCACAGCCAAAGGTCAGGCGAAGATCACGGACTTTGGCCTTGCCAAGGTCAAAGGCGCTACGAAGCTCACCAAGTCAGGGTCAACGCTTGGAACGGCTGCGTATATGTCGCCTGAGCAGGCGCAGGGCGAGGAAGTAGACCATCGTTCTGATATTTTCAGTTTCGGCGTCGTACTCTACGAATTGCTTGCGGGTAAGTTGCCATTTGGAGGTGAACATCAGGCAGCGTTGATGTATTCGATCGTCAACGAAGAGCCCAAGCCGATTGCACGTTTCAACGAGAAAGTCACGCCCGAGTTAGAGCACATTGTCATGAAAGCGCTTGCGAAGGACAAAGAGGAACGGTACCAACACGTTGACGATTTGCTGGCGGACTTGCGGCACGAGCGCAAGGGATTGGAATATGCGAGAGCCGGTTACGTGCGAGCGCCTTCAGCGGAGCAGCCGGTTGTTGAACCAGAACGTCCGAAGCCAAAAAAGAATTTCCTCAAATATGTCATCCCGATGACGGTTGTTGTCGCTGGAGCAGTGCTTGTCGTTATCTTCAATCCTTTCAACATCGAAATCGGTTCGAAGAAGCCTCTCCTCGTTGATCGTAAGTCGGTTGCAGTGCTGCCCTTTACGAACATGAGCGGCGACAAGGAAGATGAGTTCTTTAGCGACGGCATCACGGAGGACATCATCGCCCAGCTTTCGAACATCGCTGAGCTCAAGGTTATTTCCCGGACATCCGTTATGCACTACAAGAACACGAACAAGAATCTTCGGGATATCGGCAGAGAGCTCAATGTTGCCACGGTGCTCGAAGGGAGCGTCCGGCGCGCGGACAATCAGGTACGGATCGTCGCCCAGCTCATCGACGCAGCGAACGATGAGCACCTTTGGGCTCAGACCTATGACAAGGAACTGAAGCAAGTCTTCGCCATCCAGAGCGACGTGGCCCAACAGATCGCGTCGGCTCTCAAGGCAAAACTCACGCCGCGGGAGAAAGAGCTGCTTGGGAAGAAACCGACGGAGAACCTCGATGCGTATTCCTACTACCTGAAAGGCCGCGAATACTACTACCGCTACAGCAGACGAGACAATGAGAACGCCATCGATCTCTTCAAGAAGGCGCTCAATCTCGATCCCAGCTACGCTCTCGCATATGCAGGCTTGGGCGATGCGTACGCACAGCGCGCACAGGGGTTCGGTTTCCAGGACGTGTGGATTGATTCATCGATTGCAGTGAGCAGCAAGGCAATCTCCATAGATCCAAACCTCGCCGAGGGATACAAGGCACTCGGGATGGCATATGGCGGAAAGGGATGGATCAGGAAGAGTCTCGAAGCTTACCGGAAGGCGATCGATATCAATCCCAACTACCAGCCCGCCGTCGGAAATATCGGCTATATGAACGAGCAGCTCGGGAAATTCGACGAAGCGCTGCAGTGGCAAAAGAAGGCTTTGGCTCTGAATCCAATGATTCCATTCAGCTACGCGGGTGTTGGAGCTGCATATCTCAACTTAGGTGATGATGCAAAGGCGACGGAATGGTTCAATAAGGCACTTGCCCTGCAACCGGACCTCAGCGTAGCGCGGTTCATGCTGGGCTGGATGCATATGGTACGAAAGGAGTACCAGCAGGGCATGGACCAGGCCCAGAAGATTCTTTCAATTCAAGCCGATGATCTTTCAGGCCTTTTCCTGGCTGGCGGCGCTGCGCTTCTCTCCGGAAACTACGTGCAGGCCGAACGATATCTGGAGAAAACTCTTGCCATTGATTCCACAGGAGATCACAGCTTCTTGGCATACGTCTACTCGAAAACGGGGAAGCACGATCAGGCACGAAGGATGTTTGCTCGAAGTGTCAACAGCGCCAAGAAGGAACTGGAAAAAGGCAATGAGAATCCTGAAATCCCCTATGGCTTGGCCGAGGACAACGTCATGCAGGGCAACAAAGCTGAAGCATACAAGTGGCTGCAAAAGGCCATCGACGCCGGCTGGAGAGACTACCGCATGGCCGAAATTGATCCGCTTCTGGAGAACATCCGTAACGAAGACAGGTTTAGGCAAATGATGGCGGACGTGAAGGCGAAGGTTGACGAAATGCGAAAACGCGTTGAAGAGATGGAGAAGGAATAAGGGATTGAGTCATCGCGTCGTCGGGTGATCGGGTCATCGAGCCAATTAACCATTTAACCAATTAACCATCTGACCAACCAAGAAGTCAGCCAACGGAAATGATCGGTCAAACCATATCACACTACACCATTCTTGAAAAACTTGGTGAGGGGGGTATGGGCGTAGTCTTCAAAGCCGAAGATACCCGCCTCAAACGCACCGTTGCTCTCAAATTCCTTCCGCCAGAACTCACTGGTGATCCCGATGCCAAGGAGCGCTTCATCCTCGAGGCACAGGCTGCATCGGCGCTCGACCACAGCAACATCTGCACGGTCTTTGAAATTGCGGAGACTGACGAAGGTCAGATGTTCATTGCGATGGCCTGTTATGAAGGCCAGACGCTGAAGGGTCTGATTGCCGATCGGCACCTTTCAATTGACAAGTGTGTAGAGTATGCGATTCAGGTTGCACAAGGATTGCAGAAGGCACATGAGAAAGGCATTGTTCATCGGGATATCAAGCCAGCAAACATCATCGTCACAGACGATGGTGTTGCGAAGATCCTTGACTTTGGCCTGGCGAAGTTGGCTCGCCAAACCAAGCTCACAAAAGCTGGCACAACGCTTGGGACCTTTGCCTACATGTCGCCGGAGCAGACGCGTGGTGAGCAGGTTGACCATCGCACGGACATCTGGTCCCTTGGTGTTGTCCTTTATGAGATGCTCACAGGCCAATTACCGTTCAAGGGAGAGTACGAGAATGCGGTGGTCTACTCGATTTTGAATCTCCACCAAGCGCCGATCAAAGGATTGCGCACCGGCGTGCCGGCGGAGTTGGAGCGGATTGTTGAGAAAGCGCTGGCAAAGAATCCCGCTGAGCGTTACCAGCATGCGGATGATCTTGTTGCGGACCTCAGGACAGTGAAGCGACAGCTCGAAACGGGCGAAACAGCATCGGCTCTGGGTGGCCAAGAAGAAGTGAAGAAACGGCCATGGTTTCTTTATACAGGTCTTGTGGTAATCATCGCCGCGGTGATCCTTGGCGTGGTTCTCTTGATCACTCCAACGCGGGCGCCTCTCGATTCCATTGCTGTGCTGCCATTCCAGAACCTGTCAGCTGACCTTGAACAGGAGTATTTCTCCGACGGGGTAACAGAAGCGCTGATTACCGAGCTATCAAGGATTCAAGCACTGCGTGTGATCTCGCGGACTTCTGTCATGAGCTACAAGAAGACCGACAAGTCGCTGCCTCAAATTGCGAAGGAACTCAATGTAGGCGCGGTTATTGAAGGATCTGTCCAACGCGTGCAAAACGATGTGCGCATCACAGCTCAGCTTGTCGCGGCGGCACCCGAAAGGCACTTGTGGGCAAATACGTTTACGAAGAGCTACGGCAACATTCTGGCACTCCAAAGTGAAGTTGCGCAAGCGATAGCCAAAGAGATAAGGATTACCGTCACGCCGGAGGAGCAACGACGTTTGGCCAGCGCACGCCCTGTCAAGCCCGAGGCTCATGAGGCTTATCTCAAAGGGCGGTTCTTTGTCGACAAATTCGACGAAGCTGACATCAGAAAGGGGATCTCCTTCTTTGAACAGGCGATTGCAGCGGACTCGAGCTACGCCCCTGCGTACGCCGGATTGGCGGACGCGTACGATCTACTTTGGAGTCTTGGGGTGATGTCGTCAAGAGACGCCTTTCCCAAAATAAAGACCTGGGCGATGAGGGCGCTCACCATTGATGAAACCCTATCGGAGCCTTATGCGGAAATCGGAGACGTGGAGACTGCCGAATGGAACTGGCAGGGAGCTGAAGAGAACTACAGGAGGGCTGTTGCACTCAATCAAAACAATGCAAAAGCGCATTTATACTATTCCGGTTACCTCTGCTATGTGAGGAGATTCGATGAAGCGTTGAGTGAGGGCAAGAAGGCGTTGGCGTTGGATCCACTCTCGCCTCTCACCAGGTTCATGCTCGCCAATTACTATTTTTTCAAGGGCCAGTATGATAGCGCGATCACTCAGATCAATGAGACGCTGAGTATTGACAGCAACTTCGTGGGTGCATACCGTTTGCTCGGTTGTTTCAGCCTGTGGAGAGGCAACTATGAAGAAGCTATCGCGCAGTGTAAGAAGGCCATTGCGCTTGGTGATTACCCTGCACTCGCGTTCCTCACCATGGCTTATGCGCGCTCGGGGGACGTGAAGAAAGCAAGGGAGATTCTTGCTGACCTGAAGACGAGGTATGTTCAGCCGTCGTTGTATGCAATGGTATACGTCGGACTCTCAGAAGTGGATCACGCTTTTGAGTGGCTGGAAAGGGCTTATCAGGAAAACGATCCAATGTGGCTGATTATTCTTTATGATTTGCCGGATGGTATCGATGTATGTCTTGATCGCTTCCGAAAAGACCCACGGTTTCATGCGCTCATCACAAAGATGGGATTGAAGGAGTGAGAGGATTGGGTGATCGGGTTACGTGTCCAACCAACGATTCAACCAATTAACCATTCAACTGGACAGGAAGCCAACTTACCCAAATGATCGGACAGACCGTATCACACTACAGGATCCTTGACAAAGTCGGTGAAGGTGGGATGGGCGTAGTCTACAAAGCCGAAGACGCCAGGCTCAAGCGCACCGTTGCTCTGAAGTTCCAAAATTCCCCACGAGCGTTGTGTGCGAGTGGATGGAATTTTGAGAATCCCGACGTAGTCTGTCGGGATCTGCGGGAGGACGTATGATCGGAACGACCGTGGCACATTACAAGATACTCGAGCGTCTAGGCGGTGGAGGCATGGGGGTAGTATACAAGGCTGAGGATACAAAGCTTAAACGAATTGTCGCGCTGAAGTTTCTCCCGCCTGATCTCACCCGCGATGAAGAAGCGAAGACTCGCTTCATCCACGAGGCTCAAGCAGCTTCCGCCCTTCAGCATAACAACATTTGCACTGTCCACGACATCGATGAGACACCGGACCGTCAGCTTTTCATCGTCATGGACTGCTATGAAGGGGAAAGTCTCAAGGAAAAGATCGCACGTGGACCTCTCAAGACGCCGGAAGCGACAGACCTTGCAATTTAGATCGCCTTAGGACTTGCCGAGGCACATCAGCACGGAATCATCCACCGCGATGTCAAGCCAGCTAATATCATTATCACGCAGAGCGGTGTTGCGAAGATTGTGGACTTCGGTCTGGCCAAGCTGAGCGGCGCAACGAAATTGACCAAAGCGGGAAGCACTCTTGGTACCCTTTCCTATATGTCACCGGAGCAGCTGCAGGGCGCCGACGTTGACGCCCGGGCAGACATTTTTTCGCTCGGCGTTATCCTGTATGAGATGCTCACGGGAAAGCCGCCATTCAGAGGTGAACACGAAGCGGCGCTGATGTACTCGATCACGAATGAGGAGCCGGAACCACTGCTGAAACACCTGCCGGATGCTTCGTCCGAGTTGGTACACATCGTCAATCGTGCGCTCGAGAAGTCCCCAGCCGATCGCTACAAGACGATGGATGATGTTCTCATCGATCTGAGGAGACTGAGGAAAGAAACATCAAAGGTGTCGATGCCTGCATTCAAAGGTATTACAAAACGGGGCCTGACGAAGAAGAGCCTTTCCCTCATTGTTGGGTCTGTGATCGTCCTATCGGCATTCGTCGTTCTCTTTGTCCTCCCATCATTGAGCAAACTGCCCCGACTCAATCCCAGGATGAGAGAACGGGTCATTGAGGTTCCATTCTCAGAGATTGGTATGCCCTGCCTTTCGCGAGATGGGAAGCTAATAGCATTCTCGGCTGCCGATACGAAGGGGAGATGGGACTTCTACGTTATGCATCTCGGCAGTTCAGATGTGAGAAGGGTTTCCTTTGACTCGTCGCGATTTACGAACCAGAGTGTGGATTTTTCTCCAGATGGTGGCCGCATTGTGTATAATCGCGTCAGTTTCGACCTAAGCACGTGTGCACTACACGTCGCATCCGTGCTGACAGGAGAAAGCAGAATGCTTGTGGACACCGGCTATGCTCCAATTTGGAGAGGGGACGGAGAAAGGATCGGGTATATGAGAATGGGCGCCACCGATAATCTGAAGAGCCCATCAGGGAAGCCAGAATTTTGGTCGATCCGGCCGGACGGGACTGAAAAGAAACTGGAGTTTGCGGACACTTCAAGCATCCGCGACCTCACGTTATGCTACTCGTGGTCGCCTGATGGCAATTCCATTGTGTACTTGAGCACTCGAAAGGGACATGCTCAAGAGGTGTTTGTGCGAGATCTTCGAACGGGATCAGAACGACAATTGACACAAATGAACTCGGGAATCGACAACGTACGTTGGGCGAACAATGGATGGCTATTCTTTTCGTCCAACAAGAGCGGAACAACGAATCTGTGGATAATCCCATCTGAAGGAGGTGAGCCCACAGAATTTACCAAGGGCACAAATCCGTATATCGATGTGGGCATTTCGACCGACTGCGCCACTCTTCTTGGCTATCAGAGAATCCAGGTCAATCGGTTGTGGGTTGCCGCTCTTGAGGGTGAAAGTGCGGATGCAATCTCCTCAGAAGATCAGATCTACTCATCACCTTTCTTCTCATCTGATGACAAGCAGGTTGTTTTCGCGATGGGGAGCGGCGATCCGATGGCAAGAACAACACAGATTTATCTCTCTGATCTCAACGGGGAGCGGAGGAAGCGGTTGACTTTCGGTGAGCAAATCGCACGAAATCCAATTTGGTCACCAGATGGGAAACTGATTGCTTTCGCATCATTCCTGCCAGCGGGGTATACTGTCTGGGCAGAAGGATCTCCCAGTTGCTACGTTGTGGATGCGATGAATCCTGCCTCATCGCATCGGGTGGGATATGGAATCCCCCTCTTCTGGATTGACAATCAGACTTTTGTTTGTTTCCGAGATTCAACCCTTAGTGGATGGCAAACTTTCATCGACGGACGTGAACAGAAAAGGTTTTCTCCTGATTCGATGCTTGTAGTCCCGGTCTACTCTCGAGAACTGCTGTTGATCAACGACTTTCGGGATGGGACCCAGGGTCTCTACGTCGGCCCCCTCGACTATTTGGAGAATGCTTCGCCGGAAAAACTGCGACTCATCCATAGCTATAAGCCTAGATGGCAACAATGGAGCGTGGCACCATCTCCGACCGGAGGCTTTGCCCTTCTGTACAATGGTCGCGGCGATTTCTGGAAAGTCAGATTCCCTTCTTGCGAAAAAGAACGCTTGGTCAAGGTATTTCCAGAGTTTCAGTTCGTCCGGGGATCTGTCCACGTCAGCAATGATGGCAAGAAGATTGTGTATCCGGGGAGAATGCAAACCAAGTCGAAGCTCGTTCTGATGGAGAAGCCATTTGAATAGCATAATCGGCCAAATTCGAAGATTTCCCGCGACCATCTTTTGGCGAGTCGCTAAATTTTTCAGAATTCCCGCCTGGCTGGCAAGAACCACCGAGGCGGGCAGGCCGACGCTGTTTGTCGGGACCTGATGGAGTAACTATGGTAGGTCAAACCATATCTCACTATATAAGTTCATCGAAAAGCTAGGCGGAGGAGGCATGGGTGTTGTTTACAAGGCCCAGGACCTCAAGCTCGAAGCGCAGCAGTTCTTATCCCCATAGCACATGGCATCTTCTGGCAGGTAGTTCAAATTTGGAGCGGTTCTCCGCCTCGTCGACGGTTAGGATGGCTTGACAATGATGTCGTCATTTGTTATGATATATGACGACGACGGCGATAGTGACCCCTATGGACGAACCAGTACCATATATCCCAAGACTCCTTTCCCCGAGCGCTCTTCTCAACGAGAAATCCCACTTTATTCTTGGACCTCGCCAAACAGGAAAGACATCTCTGGTTGAGCACAATCTTGGCGGCGTCCGAGTGTACGATCTGCTCGACACAGGCGTCTACCTGAGTCTCAGCCGGAACCCCGGCAGATTGAGTGAGGAACTGCAACCAGACGACCGCTTCGTCGTCATCGATGAAATTCAGCGGCTGCCCGACCTGCTGCACGAAGTGCAGCGCCTCATCGAAAAGAGCCGTGTTCGCTTCTTGCTCACAGGCTCGAGTGCGCGTAAGCTGCGGCGCGGCGGAGTAAATCTGCTCGGCGGCCGGGCACGGGTGAAGTATCTTCACCCCTTTGTCCGGCGCGAGCTGGGAACACGATTCGACCTTGGCCGTGCTCTTAGCTCAGGTCTGCTCCCGTCGATCTACTTCTCCGCGAATCCCTCTGCGGACCTTGAAGCCTACGCGGGCACTTACCTTCAGCAGGAAGTTGTCGCTGAGGGCTCCGCGAGAAACATCCCAGCCTTCAGCCGCTTCCTTCATATCGCCGCATTGTGCAACGGAACGGTCGTCAACTTCACGAACGTCGCCAACGATGCGCAGGTACCTCGCACCACAGTGTACGAGTACTTCGAAGTATTGAAAGACACGTTGATTCTCCATGAGCTGCCCGCGTGGCAACGGTCGACGAAACGTAAGCCGTTGGTCTCCTCGAAGTTCTATTTCTTCGACATCGGAGTCGCGGGCTTTCTTCAGGGCAGACGTTTCGCTCCCGGGACGGCTGAATACGGCGAAGCCTTTGAGACGTACATCGCGCATGAGCTCCGTGCCTATTGTGACTACAATTCCGGCGACGCCCTGAGCTTCTGGCGTTCCGCCTCCGGGTTTGAAGTGGATTTCATCCTTGGCGACCACACCGCCGTCGAGGTCAAAGCAAAACAGAACATCGGTCCCCAGGATTTGAAGGCCCTTGTCGCATTGTCGGAAGAAAAAAAGGTCAAGCGCTACATATGCGTGACTCTGGAACCACGAAAACGCACAACTGGTGCAATCCAAATAATGCCGTATGGAGACTTCCTTGATGTATTGTGGGAGGGGGAATTCAGATGATTGGTCAGCCGTCTCTCATTACAAAATCTTCGAGAAGCTTGGCGGCGGAGGTATGGGTGTGGTCTACAAGGCCGAAGACACCCGCCTCAAGCGCACTGTTGCATCGAAATTCCTTCCGCCGGAACTCACCCGCGACGAAGAGGCCAAGGAACGATTCATCCATGAGGCGCAAGCTGCCTCATCTCTCCAGCACAACAACATCTGCAACATCCACGAAATCGGCGAGACGCTGACGGGCAACACTCCGCCTCTACCATTGAACTGAGAAAGCTATGAGTCGACCATTGCGAAGCAAAAGGAGGAGAGTATCTCCCTCGAGCATTCACGACAGCGTCTATGCATTTCGCAACGCACGGGTTCTTCTGACAGCCTACGAGCTCGATCTGTTTACCGCGCTAGAGGATGAGCCGAAGACATCGGCAGAGGTTGCACGCCTCCTGCGAACGGACGAGCGAGCGACCGACAGGCTGATGGATGCCCTCTGCGCAATGGGATTCCTCAAGAAGAGCAAGGGGAAGTTCTCCAACACGCCGCTCACTGCTCGCTTTCTGGTGAAAGGGAGACCGGATTATATGGCGGGTCTCATGCATTCGGTCAGCCTTTGGAGAACCTGGAGCACCCTCACCGACGCTGTTCGTTCCGGGACGTCGGTCGTCGTGCGCGGAGAAGTGAATGAGCGTCGGGAGGATTGGCTGGATGCCTTCATCGCTGCAATGCACGCGCGGGCGTTCAAGCAGGCGCCGGCTGTCATCAAGCTCCTTGACCTGAGAGGCGTGCGGCGCGTGCTCGACGTCGGCGGCGGATCGGGAGCATTCTCCATGGCATTCGTCCGGGCCAAGAAGGATATTCACGCCGTCGTGTTCGACCTTCCAAATGTCATTCCGTTGTCTCGCAAGTACATCGACGGGGAGCATCTCTCCGACAGGATCAGTACCTCCGTGGGGGATTACACAACCGACTCGCTTGGCAGCGGTTTCGATCTGGCGTTTCTTTCGGCGGTCATTCACAGCAACTCTGCCGAAGTCAACAAGCAGCTCTTCAGGAAAGTCGCCGACGCTCTGAGCCTCAACGGGCAGATTGTCGTTCAGGATCACATCATGAGCGAAGATCGGACAGCCCCGGTCGCCGGTGCACTCTTCGCACTCAATATGCTGGTCGGCACGAAAGCCGGCGACACGTACACGGGATCGGAAGTCCGGGCCTGGATGGAGGAGGCAGGGTTCAAGAATATTCGGAGAAAGGCCAGTCCGCTTGGGACGGACTTGATGATGGGAAGGAAGAGGAAAGTCATCCAGTCGTTGGGCAGATGATCCGACGGCCAGATGGCGCAGATCACCCGAGGAACAAATGAATCGCGTTCAACTGATCCTTTGACTACACTTTTGAGCAACCAATGGAGTGACTCCGGCTGGGTCACAAGAGGAGAAGTAATCGACTCACAGAAAGGAGTAACCGCTATGGCAAAGAAAGCGCTCAAAGACGTACGGTTCGCCACGGTCGGGAGCATCATGAAGAAGAACATCGTCTCCATTGATGGTAAGGAAACCGTGGCGGATGCAGTCAAGTTGATGAAAGACAGAAGGGTCTCCAGCCTGCTGGTGAATCGAAGAGGCAAGGAGGACGCCTGGGGAATCATGACGCGCAAGGACGTCGTGAACAAGATCGTCGACCCCGGGAAAAACCCGAAGGAGGTCAAGGTCTTCGAAATCATGACCAAACCGCTCGTCACGGTCTCTCCCGGCCTGGCACTGAAATACTGTGCCCGCCTTTTCCACCAAGCCGGCATCAGAAGGGCACCCGTCTTCGATGGCAAGGAGATCATCGGTATCGTCAGCAACACCGACATTTTCAATGCTATGTGAGCATGACGACCACTTCACGCAAGAGTGAGTTGGTATCTTCTGTGGGGAATGCGTTGACCCAGCCAGGTTGCTCTTAACGAGATCCGTGATCGAGTCATCGGATGATCATCAAGAGGTCAGGGTAAGGGCAGGCAGGGAGGTAGCATCGTCACGAGGATCTATTCTCTCACCCCTGGGTGCGCTTCTTCGAGGGATTGAGCGAGTCAGTTGTTCTCAGGCTCGTAGTCCAAAGGGAGCGCATCTGCCATACGCTTCCAGGCCCAGTAGCCGTAAACCCTCGTAGGAAATTGTTCGTTGATCAATCCGTTCTGAGTGATGGTGACCGCGTAGTAGTTCAGCGTCAGCCACGAGATCTGTCTGGTTGTACCCCCCCTCCGCAGAAGATTAAATCCGGCTTCCACAGCGTCGTCGTATTCCACTTCGAGATAGTGGTTGAAGCGGAGACTCTTCTCATACTCTCGGGGGAGATCGGTCAGGATTTCGCCTTCCTTAACGGGTTGCTTGCTGATAAAGAGCTCGGGCGCCAGGCTACTAACGAGGTAGATGGTGAAACCGTTCTCCGCCAGTTGTTTGTGGAACAATGAGACGAGGAAATGGCGGGGAGATCCCTTGAACGCTCGCATCCGATTCTCTTTCCATTCTGCCTGCTGGGCGGCGGAGGAGGGCTTGAGCTCGGTGAATCTGGGCATCCCCTCGACGGTCATCACATCATTCAGGACTTTGAATGTCTTGAGCAAGAATTCGATGTGGTATCCGAGAGACAGGTTCTCGATTGCGAGCGGTCGGCGGGCCGTCGCCTCGAGGTCATCAGGCCCATCCGATTTGAGGTCCAGAACTTCCGGGTTGACGATGTCGCATTGCCTGGCATTTCGAGTCGTGCCGATGAAGAGTTCATCGAACCTTTGAAGATTCTTCCTCCAGATCGCTTGATCGGACGCAGCGACGAGCACTTCTCCCAGCTGCACGATCGTTGGCGTCAACCGGATCTCCAGCTTCTGTATTCCAGCAGCCGTCACGCGCGTGCGAAACGAGTAGACGGCGTAGCCGAGTCTCGAGGCGATGATTTCGTAAGTGCCGAGGGGGATATTGCGGATTTCGAAGTTTCCGCTCTCATCCGTGCTGCGACCGAGCGTCGTGTTGACGAGAAAGACGTTGACGCCGAAAAGCGGTGCTGACGTGGAGTCGTCAACCACTTTACCGGAGATCGCGGCGTGGGGAGTCTCTTGACCGGATGCGCTGAGAACGAAGAACAACATTCCCAACAATCCACAAACAAATGCTTTCATGAGAGACTTTGACTGCACGGTTCTCTGCCTGCTAGATGCCGAACAACATGCGTATTGTCACAATGAATATATGCATCAGGATCGCTCCGCGCAAGCGAGAGTTCCTCTCGAAGGGCCAATTTAAGCTGAAATGAGTCCTCCTGAGTCGCACGAACAAGCATCCTCAGACGGGGAATCGATCACCCACGCGATCGTAGTCTCAGAACTCAGTTCGAATTTGCCCCTGTCGAACGTGGCGCTGCGAACAA
>Ga0315282_10000334_pt1 | contig 94486 bp, 77 predicted proteins | sample YL17G07_20_MG_FD_203693 | JGI IMG/M metagenome (GOLD analysis project Ga0315282, IMG submission 203693) | Sediment microbial communities from Yellowstone Lake, YNP, Wyoming, USA - YL17G07_20 | ecosystem: Environmental > Aquatic > Freshwater > Lake > Sediment | place: USA: Wyoming | collected...
TGGAGCCTGGGGGGCCTCAAAGCCATCCTGTGCCTGCGCACGGCATTCTTCAACGACTACTATGAGGAGCTCATACACGCCTTGCCCGCCGCTGCCTGATCCCAACAATCCTGGCGCGCACCGCTGGTGCCTCGCGCCGTTGACAGTGCCTGGCAACTGTGTTATCATGCGCGCCTGTTCGTCTGGCGGGCGCCCGCTGGGCGCACAGAGCGAAAGGAGCCTCACGGATGGCAGAGACGATTCCGACCGCGGAGGAGCTCGAGCTCGAGGATCGGGTCATCCGCGTTGACCGCGTGCGCAAGACGGTCAAGGGCGGGCGCATCCCTTCCTCGCGAGTGGTGGCGGCGGTGGGCGACCGCCGCGGCCACGTGGGCCTGGGCGTGGCCAAGGCCCGCCAGGCCCCCGACGCCATCCGCAAGGCCATTGATCGGGCCCGCAAGAACATGATCCGCGTGCCCCTGGACGGCTACACCATCCCCCATCAGGTGCAGTGCAAGGTGGGGGGCGCCATCATCCTGCTCCGGCCAGCCTCCCGCGGCACCGGCCTAATCGCTGGCGGGCCAGTGCGGGCGCTGGCGGAGCTAGCCGGCGTCCGCGACGTGTTGAGCAAGTCCCTGGGCAGCAGCAATACGCTGAACCGAGCCAAAGCCGCCTTCGAGTGCCTCAAACAGCTCATGAACCCGCGGGAGGTCAGCCAGGCGCGTGGGCGGGGCCTGCGGGACATGCTGGGGCGCGACTTCGAGGACCCCTACGCGGCCCAAGAGGCGGCGTCTGCCCGCGAGGCGGCGCCCGAGGAGGAAGAAGCGGAAGAAGACGAAGAGGAATAAGCGCCGGTTGCATCCATGACACTCAAGTGCCAGCGCCCCAGGCGCTGGCACTTTGGCTGTGGGTGGCGGGCCCGGAATTGACGAGGTGATGGGCTTCTGGTAGAATCCGATTCGCCGGCCGGCGCGGGCGCGTGAAAGGGCGGCAGGATGCTGGACTACACTGCCAAGATGCGCGAGCTGGTGGAGGACATCTGCCGCCGAGTGCCCGCCTTCTCGCATGTTGACCCCCAACGCATCGCTATCTGCTACGCCCAGACGCGGCGGGCGGGCCCCCAGGGCACCCACGCGAGCATTTACCCGCTGCGCTTCCCGGGCGGCAAGCTGGAGGAGGCCCGGGGCGGCCGCACCTGGCGGCTGCCGCGCCTCACCGTGGAGGGCCGGGAGGCGCTCTACGCACTGTTCTTCTTTCTGCCTCGCTTCTGCGACTTGCCCGCAGACGGGAAGCTGACCACCGTGCTGCACGAGCTGTACCACATCAGCCCGAGCTTCGACGGCGATCTGCGCCGCTTGCCGGGGAGCTACTGGCAGCACGGCAGTTCCCGGGACTCTTACGATGCTCTCATGGGTCAGTACGCAGCAGCTTACCTTGCCGCCAGTCCACCCGATGGACTCATGAGCCTGCTGGGTCTGACCTTCGGGGAGCTGCGGGCCAAGTACGGGGCCATTGGCGGCGCCACCATGCGCCGACCGGTGCCCTACCCAGTGGACCAGCGGGCTACAGCCAGGGAGGGGCAGGCTCCGCAACCATGAGCGGATTGGACGCACGCCTGGCGCTGTTCAGTGCGGTGGTCTTGGTCGCCTCTATGGCCGGGGGCTTGCTGACCTTGCGGCCGACCTGGCCGCAGCGGCAGCTTCGGCTGCTCATCAGCTTTGGCGCGGGAGTGCTGCTGGGCGCCGCGTTCCTGCACATGCTGCCCGAAGCCATCAGGGGTCTCGGCGCCCAGGCGGCCGTACTCACCTTCGCGGGGTTCCTGACGCTATACATCCTGGAGAAGTTCATGATGATCCACGCCTGCGAGGGTGGGCACTGCGACTTCCACACCACGGGGCTGGTGGCGTTCCTGGGGCTGTCCGTGCACTCGTTCGTGGACGGCGTTGCTCTGGGCAGCTCGCTGGCCGTCCCTGGGCTGGGGCTGACCGTGCTGGTGGCCATCTTGGCCCACAAGAGCCCCGCCTCGGTATCCCTGGCCGGTATCCTGCTGGCGGCCGACTACGCCAAGCGCCGGATTCTGGCCCTGCTGGCCGGCTTCGGCCTGATGGTGCCCCTGGGCGCGGTCACGACTGCTCTGCTTTTGCACGGCTTGCGGCCCGAGGTGACCGCCGGCTTTATCGCGTTCAGCGCCGGCACCTTCATCCACGTGGCCGCCGATGACCTGCTGCCCGAGGTGCACCGGGCCGAGGAACTGCGCCACTGGGCCCTGCTCACCTTCGTCCTCGGCGTGGCGCTTATGTGGGCCATGGGGCTGCTTGGGCACCATTAGCCGCCCGCCAGGCCACGTCTGGGAGCGGCGCAGGCCGCCACAGCGGGCTGCGGGGCGCCTGGGGGCTTGCTGGCGGAACAAGAGCAAGGAAGGGCTTAACAGGCATTGTAACATTGATTTGACCTTTCCGTAGGCCGCGGATGGTACATGACCACTGACGTGGGCAGGGCTGCAAGCAAACCAGACAACCGGGCAGCCCGAAAGCCACCAGGAGGGAAATCAGATGAGCCACATGGAGATCGCGCTACTGGGAATCGGCGCAGGCATCGTCATACTAGCCCTCGCGGTCTTTCTCTCTACAGCAACTACCGCTGTCAACCGGGCTGTCAAGCGCATGCGCGTGGCCGGCAAGGACCTGTGCGCCGTCTGCGGCGCGCAGATACCCCGGGATGCGGTCTACTGCCGCGACCACAAGCACTTGGCAGCCCTGCGCCATCGCCGCCCCGACGCTTAGCGGGCCTGAGGGGAACCTGGCTGTGATCCACCCCCCAGTCGGTTCAGTGGGGCCGACGCTCCCGGGAGCGCCGGCCCCACGCCGTGTCTGCCGCGCCCCCGTGGGAGACGACTCCCTCCCACTACACTGGTTCCGCCGTCCCGGCCCCACCACGCGCCTGCGCCTCGGCAAGGAGCTGGTCAGCTTCGGTCATGAGCGCCGAGCTAGGCCGGCTCTGCTTGAACGCCTGGAGCCATTGCAGGGCCTGCTGCGGACGCCCGAGGTTGCGCAGCAGCAGCTTGCTGCCCTCGACCACGGCCCGTTCGGCCTCCAGGGCCCGCGGGTGAGCGTCGGCCAGCATCTCGTAGCAGCGCGCGGCGTCCTCGTGTTCGCCTCGCTCGGCGAACAGCCCCGCCAGGCGCAGGTACTCGGCCGGAGGCAGGTGCTTGGTGCGATAGCGGCGGGCCAGGCGGGAGAAGGCATCCAGCCCCATGTCCATCTCGCCGCTGGCGAGGTACAGCTCCATGGCCCGTAGATACGCTCGCTGGGCTTGCGGCCCGCGGTTCAGCAAGTCCCAGCAAACGGCCAGCTTCACGTGGGCGTCGGCGTTCCGGGGCTGATCCTGGATCACGCCCTGAAAGCAGGTCGCCGCCCGGAGCCATTCGCCCTGCCGGAACAGGTCGTAGGCATTGTCGAGGCTGTAGACGTCCTGCGCCTCACCCCGCAGGCCCAGGCCGAGAGCCGCAAGCGCCCCGAAAGCCGCACCGCCGATGTGGGCCCAGTAGGCCACACCGCCCCCCTCGCCACCGGTGCCGATGGCCAGCACGCCCTGCAACAGCTCCCAGCCCACCCAGATGCCCACGGCGGCAATGGAGGGCAGACGCACCTGCCGCGCAAAGCCCAGCACGGGAGGCAGGCCCACGCCCAGCAGCGCCACAGTCTTGGTCTGGTAGAAGCGCACCGCGTAGATTCCCATGATGCCGGCAATGGCGCCCGAAGCGCCGATGGTGGGTATCCCCAGGGCTCTGGGCACGAACTGGGTGGCCATGAACACGTTGAGCGTATGTGCCGCCGCGCCGCCGACGAAGTAGGCGACCAGGAAGAGCACCGGGCCCAGGGCATCCTCGACATGCCGCCCGAACAGCCACAGGAAGAACATGTTGAGCCCCACGTGGAAGGGGAGCGGCGCGTCGTGCAGGAAGAGCGACACGAAGAAGGCGTCCCACCTGAAGGTGGCGGGCACCAGACCCCAGCGCGGCACCACTACCTCCTGGTAGTACCTTGCCCCCGAAAGCACGCAGCCGACCCAGATGAGCAGGTTGAGGCCGATGAGTGAGTAGGTGGCGTAGGGAAAGCGCTCGATGGGGCGCTGTGTGCCATAGGGCAGGAAGATCAGGCCCCGACGATTGCCGAGGCGCGGGCGGGTCATTCGGCGGGGCCCTCCATCCCGGGCGCAAACATGGGCCACGCGCCGCTGGGCTTCACCTGCTGCCGCTCGAACCTCGCCACCATCCTGGCGCCCTCGGGCGGCACGAAGCGGAACATCTCGGGGGGCACGGGCCTGGTGGACACCCGGTGGTGCGTCAGTGCGTGAGCCACAATCTCGTCACCGACAGGAAGCCTCGTCTCCAGCTTGCGCGCCAAGTAGTCGTCTGCACCCACATAGAGAACCAGCTCGGAGAGCTTCGGCCCCCCGGCCTTCGAGCCCGCCCCAGGCCGCTTCAGCCACACCACGTAGACCTTGAGCCCATCCACCTCGGCCCTGCGCACGTAGCGGGCCCGGCCCCGTAGGTCCAGCTCCCCGCTGAGCAGCGCCAGAGTCAGCATGGGCTGCCCCTCGGGCAGCAGGGGGCCGACGCGGTCGGGGGCCGGCGAGATGGTGTACTGGTTGGGGCCAGGCAGGTAGCGATAGAGGCTGAGGCCGTCGCAGATGATGGTCTGGTTCTCCAGGATGCCGTGAAAGCAGACCCGCAGCTTGTACGGGCGCTCATAGGCAATCTCGTAGCTGGCCGGCTCGGAGAGGATCGGCGATCCGATGGTGGTGGTGTCCGAGTACCAGCGGGCGGCCTGGTAGGCCGCCGCCATGCGCGCCAGGATGTCCTCGGCCGTCGGATGCACGAGGTACACCTTGACCAGCACGGCGGGCGTCACCAGCAGCACTAGTATGACACCGATGGCCTTGAGCACGCGCACCTGACGAGGCCTCCTGCAAGGCGGAGACTTCTCCGGCCACGGCTGAAACTCCTGGGGCGAATCGCCCAGCGCGACCCTGAGAAGCACATCCCATAAAAGCGCTTTGGGCGCCCCATTTCTGGTGCGCCCAAGGCAGCCCCTGAGTTCGCCTTGTTTCCTCAGGAAGTGTCGCCGACACGGCCTGCAAGCCGCCTCCTGCGGTCCTCTTCCCACTCGATTATTTCAAGCAACTCCCCACACCGCTTCTCGTCTAGTTCCCGTCCAGGATTTGTCTGGAAGCATGGGCTCAACCCTTGGTCAATCACCTCCAAATCGTCAATGCATTTGCGCGTTGCTTGTGCAGCCAGGCGCCTCACGAGTTCGATGTCCAAGTACTCACCCCCTCAAGTGCCTATGTCTGTTATGCCGTCCCCGTAAAGTGGCAATCCGTGGGCCTCCAGCTCTTCGCCAAGGCGCTCAAACTCTGTCGCGCATTCCGGAAACACGATGTCGCGACGTAGGTCTCTGGCGTAGTCCCACACAGTGCCCGAGTCGCGCGGGGACATCGCGACGCGCTTGACTCTCGACAGATCCTGGGTAGCACGGAAGAATACCCTGTCGCAGATTGCGTGCCAGTGATACCACGCGAAGAACCCGTGCAACAGAGTAAGGCCGGCGTTCTCGTATTCCTTCCTGGTGCGCTTCTCCCATTCCCGAATATGGTAACAGATGACCCAGTCCCAGTCCCAACGCTTCGACCGGTAGCGCAAGGCTTCTATTGTCAGCTCGGCGAGGCTTGTTGGTGGCGGCCTTCGCTTCATTGACTCATCCACTGCCTACGAACTTTACCAAATCGGAGGCGCCATGTCAACCCCTTGCCGAAGGAGGCATTGGGCGTGTAGACGGTCTGATTGGGCCCTGCGGGCCGGTTCAGATCGGCAACCCGCTATCTGGGGAAAAGCAGCTGCCCAGGACTGCGGCCAACAGACCCAGCTCGTCGGGCCTGACGGTGCGCAGGTCCAGTAGCAGGCGTTCGTCCTGCACGCGGCCGATCACGGGAGGGTCGCCGGCGCGCAGGCGTGCGGCCAGGTCCTGCGCGGAGCAGCAGCCCAGGCGCACAGCCAGCGCCCAGGAGGAGATGGTCTGCCCGGGCAAGGCTCCACCGCCGACGGCTGACTCGGTGGGCACGATCTCGAACTCAGCGGCATCCTGCGGCACGTTTCGCAGCCGCCGACGCAGCGACACGGCGCGTCTGCGCACTGCGTCGGCCGGCTGGGTCGCGCAGGCCAGCGTCGGGACGCTGGTCAGCACGGCTTCTGGGTCGAGATACAGCCGTAGGGTGGCCTCCAGGGCGCCGATGGTGAGCTTCTCGATGCGCACGGCGCGGGCCAACGGGTTCTCGCGGATGCGCGCCAGCAGCTCCTTGCGCCCCAGTATGATCCCCGCCTGTGGCCCGCCCAGCAGCTTGTCCCCGGAGAAGGTCACGATATCGGCCCCGGCCATCACGCTCTCCTGAGCCAGCGGCTCCCGACCCAGGCCGTGCGGGGACAGGTCCACCAGCGCGCCGCTGCCCAGATCGTCTAGCAGCGGCAACGCCCACTCGTGGGCAAGCCGCGCCATCTGGCAAAGCGGCGCCTCCTCGGTGAAGCCCACGATCCTGAAGTTGCTGTGATGCACGCGCAGGAGGGCCCCAGTGTGTTCGGTGATGGCCCGCTCGTAGTCGGCGAGGCGGGTGCGGTTGGTGGTGCCCACGGCCACCAGGCGGCAGCCGCTCTTGACCACGATCTCGGGCAGCCGGAAGGCGCCGCCGATCTCCACGAGCTGGCCGTGGGAGACGATGACCTCTCGGCCCTCTGCCAGGCTGTTGAGGGTGAGCAGCACGGCCGCGGCGTTGTTGTTGACCACCAGGGCGGCCTCCGCCCCGGTGAGCTGGCAGAGCAAGCCCTCCAGATGCGCCTGCCGCGAGCCGCGCTCGCCGGTGTCCAGGTCCAGCTCCAGATTGGTGTAAGAGCGGGCGGACCGCACGAGCGCCTCGACCGCCTCGTCCGCCAACAGCGAGCGCCCCAGGCCGGTGTGCACGATGATGCCGGTGGCGTTGATGACGCTGCGCAGCGAGGGCCTGCTGAGAGGGGCCAGGCGCCGTTCGGCATCGGCCAGCAACGCCTCCAGGCCGGCCTCCTGCCGCGCCGCCTGCTGGTCGGTCTCGGCCTCCAGGATGGCCTGGCGCGCGGCGGCCAGCGCCTCCTGGATGGCGCGGACGACCAGAGGCCGCGGGTGCCGAGTGAGCCACTCAGCAGCGCGCGGGTCCCCCAGCGCCTCACTCACTGCGGGCAAGCCGCGCAGCAGCTCCTGTCGGGCCTCAGAGGGCATGGGCGGTCACTTCTCCCCGCGCTGTTGCTCCCAGCGCATCAGCTCGCTCACTTCGCCCAACGTCATCCCCTGCTGGATCTCCCCCATCTCCCGGCTCTCGCGCTCCACCACCGCCACGGCGCGGTTGGCCACCTCTACAGCCCGGTGGCGGGGGATGACCACCACTCCGTCGTCGTCGCCGACGATCCAATCGCCCGTGCGGATGTCCTGGCCGCCGAAGTGCAGCGGCACCCTGATCATACCGATGCCCTTCGGCTCGCCGGCGGCGGGGGTGACGAGCTTGGCGAACGCAGGGAAGCCCAACTCCCTGATAGTGGCGGTGTCGCGGATGGCCCCGTGGATGACCACGCCCGCCAGCTTGCGGCTGAGGCAACTCAGGGTGGCCTTCTCCCCCCAGACGGCGGGCCCGACGCCGCCGGCGTCAATCACCAGCACGGCGCCCTCCTCCGCCTGGTCAATGGCCTCCACCGGCTTGGCCCAATCGCCCGGGTAGGTCCACACGGTGAGCGCCTGTCCGGCCATCCTGGCGCCCGGGACGACGGCATGAATGCCCTCGAGCTCGCCGGTGTTGTGCAGGGCCTCCGTTATGTCGGCGGCCGAGGCCTTCTTGAGGATCTCCGCGACCTCCGCCTCGCCAGCCCGCTTGAAGAACTCCGATGCGATGGGCTGGCCCGTCTCCATGGCCCGCTTGATGGTGCGCGTGGCGCCCTCGGCGTCGGCGCTCTTGGTGATGGCGCCGCCGACGATGACGATGCTCGCGCCTGCCTTGAGGGCGTCCGGTGCGGTCTCGCTGTTGATGCCGCCGGCCACGGCGATGGGTATGTCCACGGCCCCGGCCACAGCCCGCAGGTCGTCGAGGGGCAGTTCGCCGCGCATTTGCATGTCAATGGGGGTGTGCACGCCCAGGTGGCTGGCGCCCAGGTCCTGCGCCTGGCGGGCGCGCTGGGCCAGGTTGGCCACCTCCAGCAGGTCCACGGTCATCTTGGCGTCATAGCGCCGGCCCGCCTCGATGCACTCGGCGATGGTGGCATCCGAGGCTACCGCCAGCACGTGCACCACATCCGCCCCCGCCTTGGCCGCCGCCTCCACCTCCACACGGCCCGCGTCCATCACCTTCATGTCGGCCACGATGGTGTGCTTGGGGAAGGCCTGCCGCAGGGCGCGGACGGCATTCAGGCCCTCGCTCTTGATGAGCGGAGTGCCCGCCTCCAGCCAGTCGGCGCCCCCGCGCACGGCCTCTTCGGCCACGCGCATGGCCTGGCTCAGGTTGACGAAATCCAGGGCGAGTTGCAGGATGGGCTTCATGGTCGGTTCCCTGCGGCTGCCGGTTCAGTGGCCTCCGGCCCGCACGTAGCGCACCAGCTCGGCCGCCAGGTCGAAGCGCGCCAGCGGCGTGATGATGTAGACGCCCAGCCTGGTGGCCAGCACGGCGTCGGCCAGCTCCCGGGCTATCTCCAGGCCCACTCGCGCGGCCACCCGAGGGTCAGCTTCCCTGATGCGCCGACGGACTTCCTCGGGCAGGCGAATGCCGGGCACCTCGCTGTGCAGGAACTCCGCGTTGCGCGCGCTCACCAGAGGCATCAGACCCAGGAAGATGGGCAGGTCGAGCTCCCCGCTGATCTGGGCGACCGCCTCGATCTGGGCCGGCTCATAGACCGGTTGGGTCATGGCGAAGTGCGCGCCGGCCTCAATCTTCCTCTGCAAGCGGCCCTTGGCCTTCTCCAGATCGCGCACGTTGGGGTTAAAGGCGACCCCGATGGTGAAGGCCGCAGCGCCGCCGAGATCATGGCCGGCCATATTCACGCCTGCGTTGAGTTTGGTCATGAGGTCCACCAGGCTCACCGAGTTCAGGTCGAACACGGAGGAGGCCGGCCCGCCGCTGACGGGGTCGCCGGTGACCGCCAGGATGGAGGAGATGCCCAGGGCGCTGGCGCCCAGGAGCAGGGACTGCTGGCCGATTAGATTGTGGTCGCGGCAGGCCAGATGCACCACGGCGTGCAGGCCCACTTCGCGCTGGATCAGGTGGCCCATGGTGAAGGCGCTCATGCGCACGGAGGCCAGGGGGTTATCGGCCACGCTCACGGCGTCGGCCCCCGCGGCGCCCAGCATGCTGGCACCGGCGAGGGGCTTGCGGTAGTCGAGGCCTCGCGGTGGGTCCACCTCGACCACGATGCTGCGATGCCCCGGTGGCGTGTCCAGCAGCGCCGAGCGCGGCCTGGGCGGGGCCCCGGGTGGACGTGCGCCGACCGCGGGCGGGGGCGGGGGAGGTGGCGGCTCGGCCCGCGCGCGTCCCTTGAGGCGGGCGGCAATGGCCGCGATATGCTCCGGCGTGGTCCCGCAGCATCCGCCGATCAGCGCGACGCCCAGGTCGGCCAGGCGTTCGGCGCAATGGGCAAGGTAGTCGGCATCGGCGGCGAAGAGCCGCCGGCCAGCCTCGTAGTGGGGAATCGAGGCGTTCGGGAAGGCGGATAGGGGGACCTTCGCCACCGGGGCGAGCTGCTCCATCACCCGCAGCAGGCCTTGGGGGCCGCTGCCGCAGTTTCCCCCCACCACATCAGCCCCAAGCTGCGTGAGCGCCTCCAGCGCGGCAGTAGCATCAACGCCGGTGAGCGTGTGCCCTCGGTCGCCGAAGGCCATCTGGCAGACCAGCGGCACCTGAGCCACATCGCGGGCCGCCGTGGCGGCCGTGCGCAGCTCCTCCAGGTCATCGAACGTCTCGAGGATGAGCAGGTCCACGCCGCCTTCGAGAAGGCCCTCAACCTGCTCGCGGAAGGCAGCATAGCGGTCCAGCGGCTCGTCCTCGGGCGTCTGCCAGGAGCGCCCCAAAGGGCCCACCGACCCGGCCACGAAGGCCTCGTCGCCGGCCGCCTGGCGGGCGATCTCGGCCCCACGGCGGTTGATCTCGCGCACGCGATCCTGTAGGCCGGCGCGCGCCAGGCGGTTGACGTTGGCCGCGAAGGTATTGGTGAGGATAAGCTCGGCGCCGGCCTCGATGTACGCCCGATGGACTTCGAGGATGGTCTGAGGGTCAGTCAGGTTGAGGGCTTCGAAAGCGGCGTCCCAGGGCAGGCCCCGCTCGTGCAGGTACGTGCCCATGGCCCCATCGCCAATGACCACACGTTCAGCAACCGCTTCCAGGAACCGTTGCCCTCGCACGCCGTCCCTCACGCCGGGCAGGTTGCCACCCTTGCTATAGCCCCGCTGCGTCCAAGATGGCGGGGATGTGGCGGTCCCAGCCCAACGACATGATGTGCACACCCCGGCAGAGGCCCTTGATCCCCTTGACCAGCCGCGCGGCTATCTCGATGGCCTTCTCGCGCCGCTCGTCCCTGTCCGTGCAGGCGTCCAACTCGTCTATCAGGTGGTCAGGCACAGTGACTCCGGCGGTGTGCTTGTTCATGTGGTGGGCCATGCGGGCCGACTTCAGGACCACAAAGCCGCCTATGATGGGCACGGCGATGTGCCTAACCGCCTGCATGAACTGCGCCAGCACGTCCATATCGTAGATGGCCTGGGTGAGCACGAACTGCGCCCCGGCGGCCACCTTCTTCTCCAACTTCAGCACCTGCGGCTCCATGGGGATCGAGCCCGGACTGGCCACGCAGCCCACGAAGAACTCCGGGGGCTCGCCCTCCAGCTCATTGTCTGCCATGTCATGACCGGCCATGAGGCCCTGCACGGCTTCCAGCAGGTGCACTGAGTCAATATCGAAGACCGGCATGGCCTCCTGGTCGTCGCCCAGCAACACGTGATCCCCTGTCAGGCACACGATGTCCCTGAGGCCGAGGTTGGCAGCGCTGAGCAGCATGGACTGGAGAGCCAGCCGGTTGCGGTCGCGGCAGGTGATCTGGAGGATGGGCGGCAGGCCTGCTTCCATCAGCCGCAGGCAGGCCACCAGGGGGTCCATCTTCATGACGCTGGACTGGTTGTCGGTGACGGCGAAGGCGTCCACGCGACCACGGCAGAGGACCGCGTCCGCCACCAGCGGCGCCATATCCACGCCCTTGGGCGGGCCTAGCTCGCTGGTGATGACGAACTTGCCGGATGCCAGTGCTTCCTGGAGAGCCATGACGAGCTTTCCCGGCCTCCTGGCCTGCCTGCCGACAGACGGGAGGGATGGCTTGCCTACTCCTCGGGCGGCAGCTTGCGGTAAGTGTGCCCGTGCAGGTCAATGGTGCGGGTGACGATGAGGTTGTACCAGGAGGCGGTGCCCCAGAGGCCGTGATCCAGAGGCTGGCGATACTCCCTGTACTCGCCCATCTTCCGCAGGTGACCAGACCAGCGGTAGATGCGCACCCACGCGCAGGGGCGCTCGGGGTAGACCTCGCAGTGCCCGCGGGCGTCATACCCGCCGCAGGGCCCGTTGCGCAGGTGCTTGGGGCAGCGCATGGGACACACGTAGCCGCAGTTGTGCAGGATGCACTGCCCACACATCTGGCAGCCGAACAGGACCTCCTTGACCACCCGCTCGATGGTGAAGAACACGCTGTGCAGCAGCCCGCGCGGCCGGAGCTTCCAGCTTGGCGGCCGCGTGGCCTTGGCGGGGCGCTTCGGCTTCGGAGGGGCGGCTACCGTTGGTTCGCTTGCCATTTGGCCGCCTCGACCAAGTTCTGCATCAGGGAGGCCACGGTGCAGGGCCCGACGCCGCCAGGGACCGGGGTTATGATCCCCGCCACCTGCACCGCTGCGTCGAAGTCCACGTCGCCGACCATCTTGCCGTCCACGTAGTTGATGCCCACATCAACGACCAGCGCGCCGGGCTTGATCATGTCGCCGGTTACCAGCCGGGGCCGGCCCGCTGCCACTACCAGGATGTCGGCCCGCCTGGTGTGGAAGCCGAGGTCGGCGGTGCGCGTGTGGCAGATGGTCGGCGTGGCGTGCTCGGCCATGAGCATTAGCGCCACCGGCTTGCCCACGATGTCGGAGCGCCCCACTATGACCGCCTCGGCGCCCCGGATGGGCCTGCCCGAGGCGTGGATCAGGGCCATAGCGCTCATGGCCGTGCAGGGGGCTAGCCGGGGGCGATTCTGTACCAGTAGGCCCAGGCTGGCGGCGCTGATGCCGTCCACGTCCTTCTTCTGAGCGACCAGATCCTGCGCCGCGCGGGCGTCCAGATGCACCGGCAGGGGCATCTGGAGAATCAGGCCGGTGACGGTGTCGTCGTCATTCAGAGCCAGTAGGTGCTGGGAAAGCTGCTCCTGGGTGGTCTGCTCCGGCAGTTGGTCCAGGCGGTACTCGCTGCCGACCTCCTCGGCCACCTTGCGCTGCACCCGCACGTAGGCCTCCGTGCCCTCGTCGGTGCCCACCTGCACCGCCACCAGCGAGGGGCGGCGCCCGGCTGCCTTGAGGGCCTCGACCTCCCTGGCAACCTCGGCCTTGATGGCCTCGGCCACGGGCTTTCCCTGGAGCACTGTTGCAGCCATTGCTCACACCTGCTGCATGTCCGTAGGGGCGGGGTTGATCCCCGCCCGCCAGACCATCAGACGGGTCCCTAAGCCCCGACGCGCTTGCGCGGTCGGGGCCGGGATGGCGGCTCGTAGGGCCTAGCCACATAAAGCCCGTCCCTACATCCGCCCCAGCATCTTCTCCCAGGCCCTGGCCAGCACGTCGTCGGCGCCCTCCGCCAGTCGGGCCAGTTCCTGGCGCTTTTCGCTGTTGAAGGCCTCGTCCTTGATGCTGCGCAGGTTGATCTCCACGTTCAGCCACGAGGCGTTGAGCCCCGCATGGGCCAGTTGCGCCGCCACGCCAGCATCGGAGATGAGATTCTCGTTGCCCTTCTCCACGAGCGGCTCGGCCAGCTCCAGCACCCGCCGACAGCACTGCGCCACACGCAGTGGCACCTGCGCGGCGCTCTTCAGCGCCGCCTGAACCGCGTTCGCGCGCTCGGCCTTCTGCTCATCGGTCTCCTTGGGCAGCTTGTAGGCCGCGGCCACCTTGCCGTAGGCCTCCTCGTCGGCGGCCATGAGCACAAACAGCTCTTGGCGCAGCTTCTGACACTCGTCCAGGACCCCCTTGATCTCGTCCTCCACGTGCGCGTAATTCGCCTTGCCGACGGTGAAGTTGGCCACCATGCAGTTCAAAGCGGCACCCAGAGCGCCAACCAGAGCCGTGGCGCTGCCCCCGCCGGGCGCCGGGGCATCGGAGGCCAGGGCCTTGAGGTATCGCTGGACGCCGTCCGCTAGGCTCATCGTGTCTCGCCCGCGCCATGCCGGGCGGGCATGAAGCCCGTCCCTACATTGGCTTCACGGCTCGGCCCTTCGGGCGCTAGATCCTTCGCTCCGCTCAGGATGACACCCAACCAGGATGGCATGCCACCACACCGTCGCCGACAACCGACCACCTCAGAACAGCCCTACCGTTCTCCCCTGCTCGTCAATGTCAATCCCCTGCGCCGCTGGACGGCTGGGCAGGGCCGGCATGGTCATGATCTGGCCCAACACCGGGTACAGGAAGCCCGCCGCCAGCGCGGCGCGGATGTCCAGGACGGGCACCGTGAAACCCGTGGGACGGTTCTTCAACTCCGGATCGTGGGACAGGGAGTACTGCGTCTTGGCCATGCAGATGGGCAGCTTCCCCCAGCCCTGGGCCTCGTAGGCAGCGATCTTCTTCTCCGCCGCCGGCTCGTACTTCACGCCCTCGGCGCCGTAGATGCGGGTGGCTATGGTCTCGATCTTCTGCTTGATGGGCGCCTGCTGGTCATACAGGAACCTGAACTGCGAGGGCTCGTTTGCCGCCTCGACCACTGCCTCCGCCAACTCCAGGCCCCCTTCCCCGCCCTCGTCGTAGCATTCGACCACGCAGGCCTGCCTGGCGCCCAGCTCCAGGGCCTGCGCCCTGACGGCTTCCAGCTCTGACTGGTGGTCCGCGGGGAAACGGTTGATGGCGACCAACACAGGCAGCCCGAAGAGCTTCAGGTTCTCGATGTGCTTGCCCAGGTTCCGGCAGCCCTCGACCACCGCCTCGGGGTTCTCTCGGGCGATCTCGTCTTCGGGGAGCTTCCTGCCCGGGCGCGCGTCGTAGGCGCCGCCGTGCATCTTGAGAGCCCGCACGCTGGCCACCAGCACGGCGGCGTCGGGCTTGAGGCCCGACTGGCGGCACTTGATGTTGCAGAGCTTCTCCGCCCCGCAGTCGGCGCCGAAGCCGGCTTCGGTCACCACATACTCACTCAAGCGCAGGGCCATCTGGTCCGCCAGCACCGAGCTGCTGCCGTGGGCGATGTTGCCGAAGGGGCCACAGTGCACGAAGCAGGGACCGCCTTCGAGGGTTTGCACCAGGTTGGGCTTGATGGCTTCCTTGAGCAGCACGGTCATGGCGCCGGCAGCGCCGAGGTCATCGGCGGTTACCGGCTGGCCCTGGCGCGTGTAGCCCACCAGCATGCGTCCCAGGCGAGCCCGCAGGTCAGCCAGGCCGCTGCACAAGGCGAGCGCGGCAAGGACCTCGGAGCTGGCGGCCATGTCGAAGCCCGTCTCGCGCGGCACGCCCCCCCGGGCGCCGCCCAGCCCGGTGACGATGCTGCGGAGCGCCACGTCATTGCAGTCAACCACCCGCCGGCAGGTTATGCTCAGAGGATCCAGGTTCAAGGGGTTGTCGTGCCAGAGGCTGGCATCCGCCATGGCGGCCAGCAGGTTGTTGGCCGCAGCCGTGGCGTGCATGTCGCCGGTGAAGTGGAGGTCAATGTCCTCCTTGGGCAGGACCTGCGCCCGCCCGCCCCCCGTCGCGCCCCCCTTGATGCCGAAGACCGGCCCCATAGACGGCTCGCGCAGGCAGACAATCGCCCGCCGCGCTGCCTTGTTCAAAGCCTGGCCCAGGCCGATGGTGACTACCGTCTTCCCCTCGCCGAAGGGAGTGGGGGTGATGGCGGTGACCAGGATGTACTTGCCCAGAGGCCGGTCCTGAAGCCGCTGCAGCAGCTCCAGGTGGACCTTGGCCTTGTGGTTGCCGTACAGGTCCAGCTCCTGCGGGGCAATGCCGATCTGGTCGGCCACCTCGACAATGGGCCTGAGCTTTGCGGCCTGTGCAATCTCTAGGTCGCTAGGCACGGTCGGACTTCCTCCGCGTGATCTCCACTTCGAGATGGTCCATGAGCCCGCCCACCGGGGTGCGCAGCTTGCGCGCCCGCACGGTGACCTCATCCACTTCGAACTCCCGCAGGAGCGCCTCGGCCACATCGTGGGCCAGGGCCTCCACCAGGCGGTAGCTCTTGCCGGCCTGCACCTGCTGCACGAGGTCATACACTCTCTGGTAGTCAATGGTGTAGCAGATGCGGTCGGTCTGGCCCGCCTCGCGCAGGTCCTTGGTCAGCTCCACGTCCAGGGCGAAGTCGCCGCCCAACTGGCGCTCCGCGGCCTGCACGCCGTGGTGGCCGTAGAACCGCATGTTGACTAGCCTTATTCTGTCCGCAGGCATGCGCGCTCCGCTCGCGCGGCCAAGGTCCTGTGGGCCGCAATCGCCCTGGCTTCGGTGAGGATCAGGTCCACCTTCTGGTCGTGAGGTTCGGTGGGCAGTTCCGGCACCACCTGCACCTCGAAGGCCAGGACCACAGAGAGCACCTGCGGCCGCGCCTCCCTGACCGCCCGCAGGAGGCGGTCGTAGTACCCCTTGCCATGCCCCAGCCGGTTGCAGCGCTCGTCGAAGCCTACTCCCGGGGTGACGATCAGCTCAATCTCGCCCAGTGGCACCTCCCGGCAGCGCTCGGGCAAAGGCTGCGGAATCCCCCAGACGCCCGGCACCGTGTCCGCAGCCAGATCGCGGATGGCAAGGGGCCGCAGGCGCCGCGCCTCCCCCTCGATCCTGGGCAGGGCCACCGTCTTCCCCATGCCAAGGGCCTGCTGGATCAAGGGGACGGTTTGCACTTCGCTGCCGTAGGTGGCGAACATCATCACCGTCTGGGCGGCCTGGAACTCCGGCAGCGCCAGCAGCCGCTCTCCTATCACACGGCTCTTGGCAGCCCTTTCCTGGGCCGAGAGCCGGTCGCGGGCGGCCATGACCTGGCGGCGAACCTGTTGCTTGCTCAAGCCGGCGGCCTCCAGCCTCGCACAATGGCGTCGGTCACCCGCACCACCGGCACCATCTCGGCCACATCGTGCACCCTGACGATATCGGCACCGTTCTGGATGCTCAGCGCCACCGCCGCAGCGGTGCCCATGACCACCTGCGGAGTCGTGTCTGTCTGCCCAACGAGGGCGCGCACCATGGCCTTGCGGGAGGGGCCAACCAGCAGCGGGCGGCCGAGTGCCTTGAGCTCCTGCAGCCGCCGCAGAATCTCCACGTTGTGGTCGAGGGTCTTGCCGAAGCCGATGCCGGGGTCCAGGATGATGTTCTGCGGCGCTACGCCGGTCCCAACGGCCCAGTCCATGCGCTCCTTCAGGAAGCGGCCAATCTCGGCCACCACGTCCTCGTACTGCGGCGCCTGCTGCATGGTCTGCGGGGTGCCCTGCATGTGCATCAGCACTACAGGCGTGCCGCGCTGGGCGGCCAGGTGCACCATGTCCTTATCGAAGCGCAGCGCGCTGATGTCATTGATGATGGCGGCGCCCGCCTCCAGCGCCGCCTCAGCTACCTTGCAGTGCGTGGTGTCAATGGATATGGGGAGGTCCACCTCGGCGGCGATGGCACGGATGGCCGGCTGGGTGCGCCGGATTTGCTCCCCTGCGGGCACGGGGGAAGAGCCGGGGCGGGTGGACTCGCCGCCCACGTCCAGGAGGTCGGCGCCGGCGGCTGCCAGGACCTTGGCTCGCGCCACGGCCGCCGCCACGTCATCGCCCAGCCCATCGCCGGAGAACGAATCGGGGGTCATGTTGATGACGCCCATCACCAGCGTGCGCAGGCCGAAGCGCAGCCGGTGGCGGCCGCAGTGCATCTGGGCAGGCGCCTGCGGCTCGTAGGTTGGCTGGGCCTGGATCATCGCCCTCCCTCGGCGTTTCGCACCAAAAAAGGGCCCCAGCAAGGGCCAGAGCCCGCACCATGGGTGCCCCCGAAACGTGGCGAAAGTATAGCACACCAGGTCTGTTTGTCAACCGGGCGAGGGTGTCTGTGGCGCAGCCCTGCGGTCCCTGTATGGGCACGCGATTCGCACGAAGGCCGTCTGAACAGGAGGAGATTGGCCCTCGGCGGCGTATTCTCTCCCCGCTGCGAAGACAACAGGAGGGCGATGAGAATGACCACTCAAGGGCGGCTTGCCGCGATCATAGCCGCGCTGCTGCTGGCTGGCGCCTTTGCGGCGCCGGCGGCGGCGCAGGTCCGCGACCAGGCCTGGTTCCTGCGGGAACTGACCGATCTGGACCGCCTGCCGGTGTGGGAGGCAGGTGTCAGGTGCGCCCAGTTCTCCAGCTACGACCGTGCCTCTCGGTACGACCCGAAGACCGATCAGTATCTGAACTGGGACGCCAACGGCGACGCGGGCCAGTACCTCAGGGAAGAGGGCAACGTGGGCGTGATGGCGGAGATCGAGGGGCCCGGCTGCATCCAGCGCGTCTGGTCGGCCAATCCGGAGGGGCGCATCCGGTTCTTCTTCGATGGCGAGCAGCAGCCACGGGTGGACATGGAGTTCGCCAGGATGTTTGACGACTCCACACCGCCGTTCCTGTCGCCTTTGTGCGGGACCCACGGCGCGGGCAAGAACAGCTACGTTCCGATGCCCTTCGCCAAGTCCTGCCGCGTGGTGTCTATAGGCGACAAGGAGCCGCCGAGGCACTACTACCACATCACCTACCGCACGTTCCCCAAGGGCACGCCCGTGCAGACGTTTGACCCCAGCTTCGACGAGGCGGCCAGGGCAGCGCTGGGAGACGCGCGCTACAAGCTCAGCCGGTGCGGCGCGGACCCCCAGCCGCTGCCGCAGGGCGCCTGCCTCATCCGCAAGCGGTTCAGCCTGCCGCCCATGATCAGCGCCCGGCCCATCGAGATCAAGGGGCCGGCAGTCATCCGTCAGCTCCGGGCCCGGCTCATCGAGGGCCGGCCGCTGCCGGACCTGCGGAACGTGCTGCTGCGCATCTACTGGGACGGTGAGGCGAAGCCCAGCGTGGAGGCGCCGCTGGGCGACTTCTTCGGCTCGGCCCCGGGCCTCAACCGCTACCAGTCGCTGCCGCTGGGAGTTGACCAGGACGGGTTGATGTACTGCTACTGGCGGATGCCCTTCTGGCAGAGGGCGCGCATCGAGGTCATCAACCAGGGATACCGTTGGGCCAAAGTGGGCCTCGAGGTGCGGTACCAGCCCGGTCCGCTAGAGGCAGGCGGGAGGGAGCCGGGGTGCCGTCCGGGCTACTTCCACGCGAAGTGGCGCCGCGAGGCTCCCAGCCACACGTTCGAGTATCCCTTCCTGGAGGCGACCGGCTGGGGCAAGTACGTGGGCGTGGAGCTGAACGTGCACAACCTGGACGAGGGCTGGTGGGGCGAGGGCGACGAGAAGGTCTACGTGGACGGGGAGAAGTTCCCCTCCACCTTCGGCACAGGCTCCGAGGACTACTTCGGCGACGCCTGGGGGTTCCGGCACTTCGTACATGCCTATCACGGCAACACCAAGGGCCAGGGCCCAGGCTTCAGCAACAAGTGGTCGGTGTACCGCTGGCAGATAACTGACGCCATCCCCTATGAGCGCAGCTTCAGGATCACCATCGAGAACTACCGCTACGGCGGGAACAACGTGGACTACTCCAGCACCGCCTACTGGTATGCGGCCGCCGGAGGCGGCGACGCCTTCTGGCCGACCTACGCGGTGGACCGCCAGCCGTGGGTCTACCGGCTGCCGGACGTGCAGGAGGTGGAGCAGCGCATCGGGCCGGTGCGGGCCGATCTGGTCAAGGTCATCCAGAGCGGCGACGCACAAGAGGAACTCAGCGGCGGCAAGGGCGTGCTGCTGGGCTTCCCGGGCGGCGGCCGGGACCTGGACATCGCGGTGGAGGCGCCCGCTGCGGACACGTATGACCTGCAACTGCGCTATGGCGTGGGGCCGCGAATGGGGCGCTTCCAGATCCTTCAGGACGACAAGCCCGTCGGGGCGCTGGTGGATGCGTACGCCCCCGCGCCGGGGATGTCCGGCCTGGAGGAAGTGGCGAAGCTGCGCCTCCAGCAAGGCCGGCAGACCGTGCGCCTCACCCTACTGGGACGCAAGGGCCCCGCCACCGGCAGTCGGGCGCTGCTGGACTGCCTGCGGCTGGTGCCGGCGATAGCCGGTAACGCCCTCGAGGCCGAGAAGGCGCAGGTGCTGGAGAAGACCGAGGGGGCCGAACTGGGCCCGCAGGAGCTGGGGCCCTCGGACAGCGGCCGTTGGAGCGGCAACACGCAGATGTGGTTCCGCCCCCAGGGGCCAGGCGCGTCGTTCACGCTGCAACTGCCGGTGGCAAGCGAGGGTGACTACCAGGTCTCGGTATTCCTCACCAAGGCGATTGACTACGGCATCGTGCAGGTGCAGCTAGACGGCAAGGACCTGGGGCAGCCTTTCGATGGCTACCACGACGGCGTCATCCCCAGCGGGCGCGTGGCCTTGGGCGATGTGCGCCTGACCAAAGGCAATCACCAGATCACCTTCAGGGTCACCGGCAAGAACCAGAACTCGGTCGGCTTCATGGTCGGCGTGGACTGCATTGCGCTGGAGCCGGTGCAGTAGCGCGGCCCGTCAGAGCAGAAGGCGTGTGTCGCACGTCGGAGGAGGTCCACATGAACCGCCGGTTCAGAACGGTCAGCCTGTCGCCCTACTTCAACCCACCGGCGCGGCTGCCGAGGCGCGGGACAGAGCGGCGGTCTCAACGGCGCAGCGACCCTTATTGACGGCGGCATGACCTACCTTGACACGCTGTCGGTGCGCTACGACGAGAAGCGGCACCGCGCGATGAAGGCCATCTTCGAGAAGGCCAAGCAGGAGCTCAAGCACAGGCTGGCTGGGCATTCCTAGCCGCACCGAGACCCGTCGCTCTGCGTGCCAGGAGGCACGCGCGCTCAGGGTGGCAACCGGCCCTCGGCTGGGGCCGGACCCACGCCCCCCTCGTCCACCTTCCTTGCTGGGCAAACGAGGCGGCTTGCCTGCGTCTCAGGCGCCGGTAGGCGCACAGAGGCCTGGCCGCGCCGACCCACTGGCCGCCCGGGCCGCTCAGGGCGCCCAAGGGGCTCAGGTGAGGCGGCTGGCAGGCCGATAAACACAGCGAAGGCAACGAGAGGGCCGACGGAAGCGGGCGCGCACCGTGGCTGGGCAGGGCCACGGTGAGGCCTGGCGCAAGCCAGGTGCTTCCGTACCGTCGCGGCACGCGGCCGATGACGCGGGCGGAGTCGCCGAGTCGCCGTTTGGCCTCCTGGGCCAGGCGGAGCCGCAGGTTGAGGTCCGCTATTACTCCTGCGCCCGCCGCGGGCGGCACTGCACGTTGGGTCGCCCGCCACCAGGCGGCAGCGGGTTCTGCGGGTGCACAAGATGCGGGGCAGCAGCTTCTACGAGGGCCTGCGACAGGGCGAGAAGGCTTTGTGGGTGTCCATGGAGGAGAGCCCCAACGTGATCGCCAAAGCCGCCGCCGGCTACGGCCTGCGGCTGAAGCAGTACATCGAGTCGGGCCAACTGACCATCCTCCATCGGCGGCCGGTAGATCTCAATGTGTACTGCCTGGCGCAGGAGATTCGGGCTCTGGTGGAGCGAGAAGGCGTCCGGCGGGCGGTGTTCGACGCCATCAGCGACCTCCAGAGCTGCATTCGCGAGGACTGGGCCTTGCGCGACTTCGTGTTCTCCCTGGTGGGCCTTTTCGAGGCCCACGGGGTCACCGCCATACTGACCAACATCATCGAGAACGCCTTCGGCGCCTTCCGGATCACCGAGGGCAATCTGTCGGTGATAGTAGACGCCATCATCCTGCTGCGGTACGTGGAACTGGAGTCCTGGACGGCCAAGGCGATCTCCATTCTGAAGACGCGCGGCAGCAACCAGGACAAGACGCTGCGGCGCTACGAGCTTACCCCCCGAGGCATTGAGATCTACGGACGGTTTGAGGGCTACGGCAACATCATCTCGGGGGTCCCGCTGCCCGTAACGGTGCAAGCCGAACGCGGCCTGCTGGAGGAGTTGGTGGGCGATGTCGCTGTCTGAACCGGGAGGGGCGCGAGTAGTGGAGAGCGAGCTGGGGGTGCCCGAGCGCCCGCAGGTGCTGCTCATCGAGGACAGCCAGACCGACGCCAGCATCATCCGCGAATCGCTGCGGCGGGCGGGCATGCCTGCGCCGGTGCTGGTCGGCTCCGGTGAGGAGGGTCTGCGCACCCTGGCGGAACGAGACTTTGACCTGGTGCTGCTGGACCTGCGCCTGCCAGGGATGAGCGGCCTGGAGGTGCTGGAGGCGGTCCACGCCAACGGCGAGGAGCTGCCTGTCATCGTCATCACTGGCCACGGGGATGAACGGCGCGCGGTGGCCACGCTGCGGGCAGGAGCCGAGGACTATCTGCCCAAAGACGAGCTTATGACCTCGGCGCTGCCTCGGGCCATCCGCGGGGTGCTGCTGCGGCGCGCCGCGCAGGCGGAGCGGCAGCGGCGGCAAGAGGCGGAACGTCTTCTCAGGGAAGAAAGGGAAGCGGCCGAGGGTCTGCGCGAGGCCGCGAGGCCTACGCGGCCGCCCAGCCGCCAGGAACCGGCCGCGCGGGAACGCGTGCAGGAGCTCTACCAGGAGATGCTGCGCCAATTCGCCGCCGGCGGCCAGGCCGCCGCGCGCGAGTCCTGCCGCCGCCTGTGTCGGGAAGCCGTAGCCGCCGCCGTCACTCCCCACGGCCTGGTCGAGATCCACCTGGATGCTGTGGAGCGCGCGTTCGCCTCTGCCGGCAGTCACGGCAACAACATAGTGGCGGGAGCGCGCCTGGCGCTGTTGCAGGTGGTGTTGGCGCTGCTGTCAGAGTACTACGAGCTGGTCTACCCAGAGGGGGAGGAAGCGGGATGACACCACCGGACGGAACGATCAACATCCTCCTGGTAGAGGACAGCCCTACGGACGTGCAGATCGCCCGACGGGCGCTGCGGCGTTGGTCGGTGCCCTGCTCGCTACACGTCGTTCGCGACGGCGAGGAGGCGCTGGACTTCCTGTACCGGCGGGGTCGTTACCAGGGCCAAGCGGACGTGCCACGGCCGGATATCATCCTCCTGGACCTGAACCTGCCCAAGCTCAGCGGCCACGGGGTGCTGCAACAGATCAAGCAGGATGAGGGGCTGCGCCGCATCCCCGTCGTGATGTTCAGCGCCTCCGAGGAGGAGGCAGACATTGGCGTCAGCTACGATCTGGGCGCCAACGCCTACATCTCCAAGTCGGAGGACCCGGCCACCGTGCAGACGCGGCTGGGCGCCATTGAGAGCTACTGGCTGAAGACCGCACGCCTGCCGCCGCAGTAGCAGCCCACGGGCGGAGGAGGGATGCTCGATGGAAACCGCACCAGAACAGAACGGCCCGGCAGAGGGGCTGCGGGACCTGGCGGTGTTCCGGCCCTGGATCGCACGCATCTATGAGCAGATGGCCGCGCAGGTTGGAGTGGAGAACGACGTGGAAAAGGCCCTCCAGATACTGGCCGACGGCGCCCGACAGCTCTTCCAGAGCCGGCTGGCTTTGGTAGGTGTGTTCGAGGAGGAGGGGGAGGGTCTGCTGAGGCCATTTGCCGTCAGCCATCACGAATCGGTGGAGCAGCCCTGTCAGCTAACGGACGCTCCTGGAGCCACCGGCATCGTGCGCGCGCTACAACAAGGGGAGGCGCGGGCTGTGCTACGCTTGCGCGAGGTGAGCGACCATCCGGACAGCAGCGGCGTGCCGCCTGGCCACGTGCCCCTGCGAGGCCTGCTGGCCACCACGCAGCTCGACCAGAGCAGCGCAGTCAAGGCAGCATTCCTGGTCAGCGACCGGCTAGACGGGGCGGACTTCGACGAACAGGACGAGGCGCTAGTCCACGGCTTTGCCAGCTTCTGCACCGCGACGCTCAGCAAGCTGACGCTGCTGGAGCACGCGGAAGCGCAGCGCGACGAGCTACACCAACGCCTGCTGGCGGCCAACGCCCGCCTGGAGGCCAAGAGCCAGGAGCTGGAGGACTTCGCCTACGTGGTCTCCCACGACCTCAAGGAACCCCTACGCGGGGCGCGGGCTCTGAGCCAGTTCCTGCTCGACGACTACGGCGACAGCCTGGAGGGCGAGGGCCGTGAGTATCTGCTCGGCATCCAGGAAGCCTGCGACCGGATGAAGCAGCTCATCGAAGACGTGTTGGCTCTGTCACGCCTCGACCGCCAGGAGGGGCCCGTCGAGGCCGTGGACCTGGCCGAGGTGATCCAGGACGTGCTCGCCGACCTGCGCCAGGCCATTGAGGAGGCAAACGCGGAGGTGCAGGTGGTCACGGCCCTGCCCGTGGTGCCCTGCGACCGGGTGCATGTGCAAACGGTTTTCGCCAATCTCATAGGCAACGCCATCAAGTTCCGGAGCGAGCGGCCGCCGCTGGTCGAGATTGGCTACTCCGAGCAGGACGGGGTTGACGGTTTCTTCGTGCGAGACAATGGCATCGGCATTGCTCCCGAGCACCACGAGCGCATCTTCGGCCTGTTCCAGCGACTGCACGCCCGCGATGAGTACGAGGGCACCGGGGCGGGTCTGGCCATCGTCAAGAAGATAATCGAGCAGTATGGCGGCAGAGCGTGGGTCGAGTCCGAGGCCGGTCGAGGCAGCACGTTCCACTTTGCCATTCCGCGGATCCGCACGCCACAGCCCGCCGAGCAGGTCCAGCCGGTGGCCGCCGCCGGCGCTGGACCCACACGTTGAGCACTGACCTTGGGCGCTCGGGCGTGTGTGCGGCAGCCGCTGCGGTTTACGGCGCCGCCTCGTTGTAGACCCGCACCTCGAAGACGCGGGCCGACTTGTCGCCGTTGGTGGCGAGGACCTCCAGGCGCAGCCTCTGCGCGGTGGCTGCCGGGAAGCGGTGGATGCGTCGGCGCTGGTAGTTGCCCTGGACCGCGATCAGCTCGCGCCATGCGTCCCCAGCAGGCACCAGCAGCCAGTAGTCCATCACACACTCCGGCACGTTGGCCGCCGGTGGCTCCCGGCCGGTCAAGCTGGTGTCGAAGGTCAGGTATACGGCATCGAAGACGGTGGGTTGGCCGAAGTCCAGCTCCAGCCACTGGGGCAGAGGCTCTTTCGGATCTGAGGCCCACACATTGCTGGCGCCCTCGCGCGGCCGCGCGATGCCGTTGATGACGTTCTCTGGAGCATACAGGCCCGTCTGCTCCAGCGGCGGCGAGACGATCAGGGCGTAGTGCTCCGGCATGGAGTGCCATTGACCTTCGCCGGCAGCGCGATAGGCCCGCACGCCGCCGGCCGGCGCCGGCTCCATCAGACACCAGCCCAGCCCTTCGGTCTTAGGCAGCCAGACCCAGTAGATGGCCTGGGGTCCCGGCCGCAGGTCCACGGCGAAGTCCACCCAGTGCTGGCCCTTCGCGGGAACAGTCGCCGTGGCCGTTTGCAGCTCCTCTCCCCCACCGAAGTCGCCCAGCTTTGGCGCCGACCAGACGTGCAGGATGATGTCTTTGGGGCCTTCGAGCTGCGATTCCAGCAGCAGGGACAGGCCCAGGATGCGGTCGCCGCCGGCAGCGAACATCTGCGCCCGATCGTGGTCCAAGGGATGAACCTTGACGGGGCGCACGCTGTCCTTGGTGAGGGGCCCCGCGCCCCTGGTGCTGGAGGCGGTCACTCGCGCTCGCCGCGCCAGATCGCTCTCGTCCTCGTTGGCCAGGTCAATGATGAAGCAGTCGTCTTTGAGCAGAAGCTGCTGAAGCTCGGGGATGTGGTCCCGGTAAATGCCCCGGGGCGTCGTGGCATGGCGCCGGCACAGCGCGGCGGCCGTGCCCACCGCCTGGCCCATCACCGCGCAGGTGCGCATCAGGCGCGTTGACCCCAGAGCCGCGTGGGTCGCGCTGATGTTGCGGCCGGCCATGAACAGATTGCTGATGTTGCGCGAGTAGAGGCAGCGATACGGAATGCTGTAGATGGGGCCGTGGCGGAAGGCAGCCGGGGGCTCGGGGCTATAGATGCCCGCCGGGGGGTGCAGGTCAATGGGCCAGCCGCCGTAAGCCACCCGGTCCTCGAACAGCCACTGGGTCTCGATATCGCCTTGCGTGAGTAGGTAGTCACCCATCAGCCGCCGCGACTCCCGCTTGCCGGCTACGTAACCCACCCACTGAAGCTCGCGGGTGGCGAAGTTGTCCTTGTGCTGGCAGCGGTTCTTCAGGTGGTCCCATACGCCGTACAGGGCCCGCAGCAGCTCGTCGCGAATGGTCTCGGCGTCGGCGATGGTGTCCAGCTCGCCGCCCCACTCGATCCACCAGTAGCCGAAGTCGTGGCTGCTGTGGCCGCGCTGGGGCAAGTCGCCGCAGGAGGCAAACGTGTGCGCCCAGGCAGGCGGCTTGTAGGGCGCCGGTCGGCCAGCGTCGCGGCTGGCGAACATGATGGAGCTACCCAGCGTCTTGCGATCCGGCTGCGGCGGCGCCGTGCTCTCCGTGAACTCGTCGCGGCCCTCACGGCCGACGCGATACTCGGCCCCAGCGGCGTAGCCGACGCTGCCGTCGCCGGTGCAGTCGGCGAAAAGGCCGCCCTCGAAGCGCAGGCGCTGGCCGCTGATGACGTGCACGCCCTCCACGGCCGCGATGGTGCCTTCGTCGGCCTTGGCCACGTTCGTCATGTGCACATTCAGGAAGAGGCTTATGTTGGGCTCGGCGTCCACCAGCTTGCGGCAGGCCTCGTCCCAGTTGCGCAGGTGATGGCGCTCCAGCGTCAGCTCCTCGATGATCCCGGTCTCGCGCACGTCCTTGCTTCCGCCGCCAGAGGCCCCGCCCGGCGGCACGCCGATCTCGCTGCTGGCATTGCCTCCCAGAACCGGCCGGTCCTGGATGAGGGCCACCTTGCAGCCATGGCGCGCGGCGGCGACGGCCGTAACTGTGCCCGCCAACCCCCCACCAACCACTACGAGGTCGAACTTCCCGGCATCCTGCACGGTGCGGCCCACGCCTGTGAGCTGCCGCCTCATCTCGCGCAGCGCATCGAGGCCCTCTGGCGGCGCGAAGTTCGGGTCCTGCGTCAGAACCAGCACGTCGCAGCGACCGTACTCGCCCGTGAGGTCCTTGAGCCGCACCTCGACTTCGCCCGCAGGCAGATCGAAGGCGCCGCCATCCTCCCATAGCCAGCTCGCTTGTTTGCTGGCGCCGAATTCCTTGTCCGCGCGCTTGCCGCTGATCTCCGCCGCGAACCGTCCCGGGCTGCAATCCGGCGCCCAGTCCTTGCAGCGCACCCAGAGCCGGTAGCTGCCCGCCTCCGGCACCTTCACCTTGGTCACCGCGTCCGCTACCGGGCCCGTCCAGCTTGCCGCCAGCAGGTAAGAGGAGCCCGTTTGCTCGATGAACTGGGAGTCAAGCGTCCAGCCGCCGCAGTCGGCAAAGCGCTCCGCTTCGATCCACAGCGTGGCAGGTGGCGGCGCTGACATGACAAGTCCTCCTCCCCCGAGGCATAGCAGCCCGAGCAGCGCCAGCAGGCGCGTAGCTAGACGAGCTGATTTCGTCCGTGCTTTCACCATAAGCGCAACCGCGCGACCGCATGGCGAAGGAGCGCTGCCGGGACACCCCCAAGTACGGCTAGGCGGGGCTGACCTCCACCAGCACCGTTTCGCCAGCTCCGATGGAGACGCCCAGCCCCTGCCAAAGCTGGCGCCCGCTGTAGACGGCCTTCCCGGCGCCAACGCAGACCTGGTACCGCGCCTTCTTCTCTAGCGGAAACCACGCCGGCATCTCGTTCAGCCGAGGGTAGTTGATGGGCAGGCCCATGTGGACCTTGTAGCGCGGCTTGTCGAAGTGGAGCTTGCCCTGCCAGGGCCGCTCGGCGGTCAGGCGCAGGTAGAGAGAGCCGTCCCGGACCACCGCACCATAGCGCAGGTCCCGGCGCCAGGGCTGGGCCCGCACGCCGCCGGTCTTGGCCATAGCGTACATGAGCCAGGTGCGCGCCACGTTGCCATCGCCGTGCCAGCCTTCGATGATCCCATCCGCCTGTTGCTTGGCCGACATCCTGGCCGTGGCCTCATCAGCCCACTGCCAGGCCGACTCAACCGGGATGCGATTGAGCAGCACGAGCGTCCCCTCGATGCAGTCGGCAAAGCCGTCCGCGCCGTCCCAGTCCGGATACTTGTGGATGTTCTCTAGCGCACGGCGCACGTGTTCGTATGCCCACGGTTGCTGCGCGACGATGCCGTACGTGTAGAGCGCGTTATGCACGTAGCCCCAGGTGTCGGGCACTTCCCGGTTGGTGACCTGGAGCATCCGGGTGCTAAGCTCCAGATACCAGAACCCCTCCGGATTGAGGGCATTCTCGGTCAGCACCTTCATCATGTTGCGCATGGGCACGTGGTACCTGACGAAGCGCTCCCGGTCGGTGGCCCAGGCCAGCACGTAGGCCTCAGATAGCCCGCCCACGATTTCGCTGCCGTGGTCAATGAGCCGCAGGCGGTCATTGCGGGTTTGGTGGGTGCCGAAGTCCCAGTAATGGCACGGCAGGCCGTTGTTGCTCGGGAGGACCTCCAGGAAGTAGGCGTCGGCAATGCGCAGGGCCATGTCACGGAAGGTGGCGTCCCGGGTAGCGAAGTACAGCCGGCTCAGCGCCTGGAGCAGCTCCCCGTTCACCTCGGCGCTGTCAGAGGGCAGTGGGCCGAAGTCGGACGCGGTCTTGCTCTCGGCGCAGACGCCCTTGGCGATGCTGCACAGTCGGTCCAGGTAGGGGCCGGGGCCCATGAGCTCTACTATCGGCAGGAGCCCGTCCTTGCAGTACTCCGCGGCGGCGAACATGAGCGCTGCGTGGTCCACCTGGTCCCGGGCGAAGCCTTGCTTGACGAAGTCATAGGCATCCGGCAGGTCGCCCACCCGGCTGGTGTACCTGGTTTCGGCTTCCAGGATGTCACGCATCGCGCCGGCCAGCAGCTCTTCGTCTGTCCAGTAGCAGGTCAGCACCATGAAGGGCCACAGGTCGGCGGCGGAGTTCTCAGGCGTCCAGACTGGGCTCTTCAGGTTCTGCGGGATGAGGCCCGTCTTCTCGTCCCGGTGCTTCAGCCACCCCTCGACGAAGCGGTGGCACCGCTCCAGGACCTCGGCAGCTTGCTCTCCGTTGCGCCGCGCTTCCGCGTAGACGCCGGCTGGCGCGGACGCGGCGCTCACAATGGAGCCAGCCATGACGAGCAGGCCTGCAAGGCCAACTCCGGTGGCTCGGCTCGCACGGCCTGGCATACACATGCGGGCAACTCCCAGCAGCCTGACTTCGCTCCGGCAAGAGCTTCCGCTGAGCCTTGGCGCCGCCCGGGCGCAGGCGCTCACGCTCAGCCTGGGCACTGCGGACGGATCTCGTAGGCGACCGCTGCGAAGGGCGCCAGCTCGACCGGCATTTCGAGCCTGGGAGGACGCTCGAAAGGCTGCTTTGCCCCCTGCTCGTCTCTGGGCGTGATCAGCAGCTTCGTCGCCGTGCCGAAGCCGTAGTCCTTCGCGTCGAAGCGGAGCGTCGCTGCCAGCGGCTGATCGGTGACGTTGACGAAGATGAGGGCCAGGCGGCCGTCGCGGCTCTTCCAGGCGCCGCGCTGGAGGGCCGTGTCGGTGATGGGCCACTTGCCGCTCCAGGCCCAGTCGGCAGTGACGTCCGGGATGTTGCCCTCGAGCTTCGGCGGCCGGGCCATCTCGCCCCAGCTTAGGTACGGGAGCAAAGCGTGCCGCAGGCGGGCCATGCGCCGCAGGAAGGGGCCGACCACCTCGTCTTTGATGATGTCCGGGCTGATCCACCCGATCTGCTCGCCGAAGACCAGCGACTGGGCGGCTCTCATGCGGTGCGCCAGACCGTCGTTGCCGTTGTAGGCGCGGCTGAAGAGCTGTATCTGCCCGCCATAGACGGCCGCAAAGAGCGGAATCTGGTCCTGGTACTGGAAGTGCCAGGTCAGATATCCGTCCATCAGGTTGGCGTAGCTTTCGGCATTGCATTCGGTGGTTATCATCTTGCCGGGAGGCAGCCGCTGTTGCAGCGCCCGGAGCATGGGCCAGTAGCCGTCAACCGTCCACCAATGCCCGCCGCCGAGGGGATGGCCATGGGACTTGTCGAAGCACAGGCGGGGGCTGGCGGCGGCGATCTGGTCAATGTAGACGCCATCCACACCGACCTCCGGGCCGACCAGGTGCAGAACCGTCTGCTGCACTGCGTCCTGCCAGAGCTTGGTGGTCGGGCACATGGGCGCCAGCTTCTGCCCCGAACCGTACACCTCCACGTAGTAATGGCCTTGCTCGTCCTTGGTAGCGGCTTTGATGCCGGCCTCGGCGAAGTCCGCCAGGTCGGTGTCCCACAGCCGGCCGTTGATGTAGGGCATGACGCGCACGCCGGCGGCCTGTAGCTGTCTGACGCCCTCGGCGAAGCCCTCCTTGGCCGGGAAGTAGTGCGGGTAGTCGTCGTCAAAGGGAATCTGGTGCCAGTTGTACCAGTGGAGGGCAGTGGGCACGCCCATGAACTGCGCGAAGGCGGTGACCGGGCCCACGACCTCGTTCGCAGAGCCCCCGGTGAGGGCCCAGATGGCGACCTGCTGCATCCAGGCCGGCGTGTCCGTGCGGCCCTCTTTGGTGGTTCGCGGCCACCACTGCGCCTGCTGGCGCGCCCAGGTCTTGTAGAGCTGAGCCGCGTCGAACCAATCACCCCGGAAGCTCTCCAGCACTACGGCGCCAGGGTGCTCGAAGTCGCTGCCGGGGACGCCCATGTCGGCGTTCGGCCAGTTCACGCCCAGGTCAATGCTGCGGCCATCGTCGGCACGCTCCGCACGTAGGTCCTTGGTGCTGGCCAGGGGGTCGTGGACGGCCACGTAGAGGCCGCAATCCTGGTCGTAGTAGCACATGAACTGCATGCTGACCCAGCCGCTGGGGTAAGTGCCGCTGAAGCTGTAGCCTCGCACCAGCGGCGCCCGCCGCAGCTCGCCGCTGGCGCGGGGCGTGACCACGAAGTCGTCGTCGGCCGAGTCGCCGATCTGCCCACACGACACCTGCGGGAAGTCCACGCGGCGAATGCCCCATTGCGTGGAGGGGTTGGCAACCTTCAGACGCATAGACAGGCGCGCGCCGGACAGCTCAAAGTCGCAGCGGGCCGACAAGTCCTCCAGGCCCTGTTGCGCCGGCCCCTCCCAGGTGAGCCAGCCGCTCGCGCCTCTCGCCGCGCTCCGGTACTGCACCGCCTGCCGGCGCCACTCGCCGTGGGCATCCAGGCGGGCAGAGGCGCCCTGCGGGCCTTCGCCCGCCGTAGGGCTTCGGCCCGCAGGCGGGCCGGAGAGTTCCACGGCAAAGAGCGGGGCCGAGCCGCGCAGCGGCAGCAACTCCCGCTCGGCGCGGAAGTCGTAGAAGCTCACCAGTCGCACGCCCTGATGGGCCCCGTAGGCGAAGCCGACGCCCACCTGGTCGCTGCGCAACAGGGCCAGGGAGGCATCCTGGGCCCAGGTGTTGAGGCGCTTCTGCGGGTTGGGGGCTTTCTTGGCCAGGTCCTGAGCAATGCCCGCCAGGGCCGCCATAGCCTCCGTCAGCCGCCCCTGCCCGTGGCCCAGGCGTTCGGTCAACGATAGGGCCCATACGTACGCGCCGCGCAGCGCCCCCTGGGGCAGCTTTGCCGCCTTCTGGCGCAGGTCCTGAAGCTGACTGACGAAGGCGGGAACGGTGATAACAGTGGGCCGCGAGCCCGAGACGGCTTCGGCAGCAGCATTCAGCGCCGCCAGGGCCGCAGGCCGGCCGCTCACGTATAGGTAGCCGCTGAACTCGCGCTCAGTGCTCTCCCAGGTGACCCACGGGCCATGCAGATACGTCCCATACCCCCCACGGCCGTCGTAGATGCGCACCGCGCCACAGCCCAGCAGCCCCAGCACGTTCTCACCCTGCACGAAGGCCGCCCACTGATTGCCTGTGTGGGTGCTCTGGTCAGCCGCGAAGGGGTCGAGCTTGTGGGGGTCATCGGCAGCCCAGTGGGTGAAGCTCTGGTCGGGGAAGTTCATCTCGATGAAGTGCAGCTCTTGCCAGGCAAAGCTTGCCGCTTGCTGGCAATGGGCCCTCACATGGACCAGCGGCGAGCCGGCGAAGTAGCTGAACTCGTAGGTGGCCCGGGGGCGGCTGTCGGGTTCCTTCTCGCCCTGGAGGTAGGCGGCGGAGACCCGCACCACGGCACGCAGCGGCCCGGCGCAGAGCACCTCGACCTGCGCGTTGGGATCGCCGGCCAGGCGGAAGCTGCCCAAGTCCGCGTGGTGCACGCGGTCGTTGAAGGCGTAACCGGAGAAGACCTTGCCTGTGCCCTGGAACTCGATGCGCGAAGGCAGGCCGGCCAGCACCGCCCGGTCATGCGTTACCCGGAAGTACCCATTCTCGACGGTCACGGCGCCTTCACGCTGCTCCACGGCAAGGGCGCCCACGGGCGGAGGCGGCTGCGCCGCCTCGCCACCGAGGTACACACGCAGGCGCTGCGGGCCGCTTACACCGGTAGGTAAGGCCACTGACAGCGTGCCCACTGGGCGGGCGGTTGGGTCGAACCCTTCGCCGGGGTCGAACTGGGCCGGGAGGGCAAGCAGGCCGCCCGGACGCTCGAGATAGACGCGGAGTTGGGCGGGCTCCACGGGGCCCTTCATGCCCAGAGCCTGAGCAATCGGGCCGAAGTCAACGTCAACCGTGAGGGGCAGGTATGCCGCCCGTGGCGCGTCGGCCAGGATGAGGGCGTACGGCCCTTGTTGAGCTGCGGCCGATGCGGCCGTAACGGCCGCCAACGCTATCAGCACCAGTGTCCTACGCATTCGCAACCGCCTCCTGGGGTCGTAGACGGTTCCTTGACGCACGCCAGGTGCCCGGCAGGCAAGCCTCACCTTGACCGTTTCGTTGCCGGTGTGGTAAAAGCCTTCCTGCCCGCGGGCGCCTGAACCTGACACCTGAAACCTGTCACCTGACACCTGAAACCTGTCACCGGGAACCTGACACCTAACACCTCCCAGATGCCCGCCAACCATAAGCAGTGAAGCGGGGACACGCTGGCCGGGCGGCAGGTACATCCTGGAGCCGGGGATAACCCTCCAGGCGGACGTGCCGACCGAGAACATGGTGGCCATGATCGAGACGGTGCGGGAGTACCGCATGCCCAGATGAGGAGTGGGCACAGTGCGCAGACTGAGCTGCAAGCACCTGTCCGATGTGCTAGCGCCGAGGATTGGGTTCCCGTACCTTGTTGCCCTCGGCCAAACGGTCGAGGTGGAGGTGGCCAACTGCTTCGGGCGCTTTCCCGGGGTTGAGCTTCCGCCGCGCGGGGCCAATCCGGTCACTGGCCCCCTGGCAGTCGAGGGCGTGGGCCCCGGGGATACCATTGCGGTCGAGATCCAGCAGATAGAGACAGTGGGTGACGGGTGCATCGGCACCAAGGACGACCTCACGGTGATACCGATTGACGCTGCGTCCAACACGGCTCTGTTTGCGCCGGGCCTCCGCCTGCCGCTGGCTCCGATGGTCGGCACCATAGGCGTGGCGCCGGCCCAGGAAGCCATCAGCACGCATCGCGCCGGCGACCACGGCGGGAACATGGACTGCAACATCATCCGCGCGGGCTCGACAGTCTGCTTCGACGTGCAGGCGCCCGAGGCGGGCCTGGGAATGGGCGACGTCCACGCCTTGATGGGCGATGGCGAGGTAAGCGGGCAGGGGATCGAGGCCGCGGCCGTGGTGACCATACATGTGAACAAGGTGCAGGGCCTCGGGCTGCAAAGGCCCTACGGCCTGCGGGGCGAACGCTTCTTCGTCGTGGGGTGGGGCGCGAACCTGGAGGAGGCGGCCGACAAGGCCCAGGAAGACATGGTGAAGATGCTGACTCGATTCCTGGGGTTTCCCGAGGCCCAGGCGCGGCGCTTCCTAGGGATCGCCACCGACCTGCGCGTCGGATGGCGCGGCGGGGCCACACCGACCGTGTGGCTGGAACTCGCGTTGTCCAGAGTGCCCGCGGCGGTTGGTCAGGCCCTGACGGGCGCCATGACGGCCGCCGTGCCCTCCGACTGAGGCAGTGACATACGCTGCCAGCCGCAAAGGCCAGAGACCCCCCCAACGGGGCTGGCAACCGTTCTGGCAAAAAAGCGGGGAAAAGTGACCTGCGAAGGAGGTATTGCCGCGCGCAGGCGGAAGTGGTAAAGTAGATCGGGTGGCGGCGCTCGGCTGATGCCGCTCGGCGTCCGCAACCGATTGGCTGTCCCACGTCAGGAGGAGTGGACATGAGAAAGCAACTCAGTCCTGCGGTCATCGTGATCATCATCATCGTCGTGCTGGCCATCCTGGCGGGCGCGTGGTACTTCCTGTACGGTTCGAAGGCGAAGCAGAAGACGCCGCCCGTTCCCGGCGCGCTCAAGGGCGCGCCCATGCCGACCATACCTGGTCGCGGGGGCGCCAGGCCTGGGCCTACCACGCCAGCGCCCGGCCGCCCCGGCGCCCCGCCGGGCGGCGCACCAGCAGGGCCGTAAGGCTCCCCATCATCCGGGCAAAGGAGGTGTGCATCGGAGCGCAAGTGCACCGCCGTGCGGCGATCGGCCACGTGCCCCGCGTGGTTTCGGGGCCAACTACCCGTCGGGGCTGACTACGGCCGCGTTTGCGGCCACGAGACCCAGGAGGTGGGTAACATGCGCAGGCGTGGTTTCACCTTGATCGAACTCTTGGTTGTGATCGCCATCATTGCCATCTTGGCGGCGATCCTGTTTCCTGTCTTTGCCAAGGCCAGGGAGAAGGCCCGACAGGCAAGCTGCATGTCGAACCTCAAGCAGATCGGGCTAGCCCTGGCCATGTACACCTCGGACAACAACGAGATCTGGCCGGGGGGTGACTACACGGGCCGTCCCTCTGCCGACTGCCAGCGGTATGGCGGAAGCTGGGACGGCTGGATCAGCAACCTGATCACCCCCTACACGCGGAACCAGCAGCTCTACCGGTGCCCTTCGCGCACGAACGGGTGGTTCGCGGACCCGTGGAACAACTGGCAGCACATCAGCTACTGCTTCAACTACCTGGGCGTGTACGGGGCCTCGGATGGAGACGTCGCGAGTAGTCCCGTCGGCGTCGCCGGTCTGCTAACCATGTGGGACAGCGATAACTCCTGGAACGACTGCGACCCGGAGTGGTCGGCAGGCTGTGACATCGAGACGCGAGACCTGGCCTGGTACAAGGCAGGGGATCGGGGCCAAACTTGCTGGCACAACGGGATGAACAACTTCCTGTTCGCGGATGGCCACGTCAAGGCGGGCAACTGGGAGCGGATCACGTGGGGCCAGATCGTGCGGGACTGCGCCCGCTCCGGCCAAACCAACCGCTGCCAGCAGCCCTGCCTCCAGCCCTGGTAGGCCACGCGCACGCGGCTCTAGCCTGGCGGTACTGCTGGATGCCGCCCCCGACATAGGCCTCCCGGCCCAGGAGGGCAGAGGCCACCCGGGAGGAGAATCGGCCTGGTAGGTGGGCATGTGGTGGGTAGGCGCGTGCTCGGAGGCAGCAGGCTGGTCAGCGCCGCGTGGGCCCCGGATTTCACCGTCCCCGGGGGGAATTCCTGGGGATTTCTTCCGAGGCCAGGAGGTGAGCAGCCCCTAGCTGGGGAAGTACCATCTAAGCCATGTTGGCAAGGAGGAGCTACAATGTCACGGCGACCTACCGGCTTCACCCTGATTGAGCTCTTGGTCGTTATCGCGATCATCGCCATCTTGGCGGCGATTCTATTTCCGGTGTTCGCCCAGGCACGCGAGAAGGCGCGCCAGGCTAGCTGCGGGTCCAATCTGAAGCAGATCGGCATGGCCTTCATGATGTACGCTGGGGACAATGACGAACGCTTCCCCATGATGTACTGGGACAACGGGTGGGTGCCGCCCACGGGCTGGATGGGCGAGATCATGCCGTACTGCCGGAATGATCGGCTGTTCATCTGCCCCTCGACAGCCGGCACGACCTGCACCTATGTGTACAACCTTGCCCTGGAACGGCACCAGATGGATAACCTCGACACGATCTATCCTTTCAACTGGGGGTCGGGGGCTGTGGATGCGTGGTCGGCTTCTCTGGCGGGCGGCCCGGCGCAGTGGGCGCTGGTGGCCGACGGAGTCTGGGACGGCCACTATGGCATTGACTGGCCCGGACTGGAAGGCGACGACGGTCAGGTCTGGCGCAACGGCACCCCTCCGGAGCAGAACAACTGGAACGGCTGCCGGGTCTCGTTCCGCCACGCTGAGTGGGCGAATGTGGCTTGGTGCGACGGCCACGTGAAGGCGTTCAAACTGGGGACACTGCTGCCGTCGTATTTCTGGCCTTGGGGGTGGGCCAACCCGCACTTCTAGTACCGCCGCCTTCAGTCTGTCGCGTCCGGCACGCTCGGGTAGCTTCCGGCAGTGGAAGGCAAACCCGGGCGTGCGTGCTCTATTCGGGCAGGGAGAAGGCTGCGCTCGGGTCTGAACGATGGCAGGTCATGTCAGAGCCAGCCCGCGGTAGGCGGTGCGGCTGATCACCACGGACTCCCGCGGAGGGCCCGAGAGGCCATGGCCAGAGAGCGCGTCGTGCTGCTGAGCGAAGACTTCTCCGACCTGCCGCTGGGGCCCATTCGCAACACGTATTCGCCCTGGGGGGAGTACCACTGCCGGACCGACCAGGGGCGGCTGGGGCACTGGGTCGAGGCGACCACGCACTACAGTTGGCAGCACAGCGGCGGCGCCTGGCGCGTCGCTGAGGACAGCGGCCGCCGCGTCCTGGAGCAGACGCTCTTCACCGAGGCAAGCTACCCGCTGATCGTCGCGGGCGAGCCGGAGTGGCGCAGCTACGACGTGCAGGTTCTGCTGCGGCTGCTGTCGTTCGCGGCGCCCTGCGGCTTGGTCGTCGGCTACCGCCACGCGCGCGACTTTTTCGCGCTCTTGGCAGACCAGCAGGGGGTGAAGCTGGTGCGCCGGCGGCACGACCAGTTGATCGAACTGGCGGGCGCTCCTGTTGAGCTCGAGGCCGAGACCTATCACCGCCTCCGACTGAGCTGCACCCAGACGACCATCACCGCCTTCTTCGACGGTCAGACAGCCTTTGAGGTGACTGACCTCGACTTCCCCGGTAGACAGGTGGGACTGATCGCAAATGCGCCGGCACGCTTCGCCGACCTGGAGGCCACGGCCGACCAATCGGAGTCGGAGGCCGTGGGGGTCCGCCTGCGCGAGTCGTGGCGGGAGCTTTCGTCCCTGCGCGACAAGTACCCTCAGCCCAAACTGTGGCGGAAGCTCTCCACCAAGGGCTTCGGCACCGACCGCAACCTGCGCGTGGGCGACCTGGACGGCGGCGGCGAGAACGAGATCGTCCTGGCGCAGCACACACGCTACCTGGGCAGCGGCGACTACTGCGGCATCAGTTGCCTGACCGCCCTCGACCTCGATGGCGAGGTGCTCTGGCAGGTGGGCGAGCCGGCTCCTCAGGCGCATGAAACGACCGCCGACCTGTGCTTCCAGCTTCACGACCTTGACGGGGACGGCCGGGCCGAGGTCATCTACGCCCGCGACTTCCGGGTGAATATCGCCGATGGCCTGAGCGGAGAGATACGCGCAAGCGTCCCTACACCACCTGCCTGCCCGCCGCAGGCTGCTGGCGGCTACCCCCTGGCGCATATACTCGGAGACTGCCTGTACTTCTGTGACCTGACGGGCAGCGGCCGCAAGGACACCATTGTGCTCAAGGACCGTTACACCCAGGCCTGGGTTTACGATGCCTCCCTGCAACTACAGTGGACCCATCGCTGCAACACTGGCCACTATCCGGCCACCTATGACCTCGACGGCGACGGCCGCGAGGAGCTGATGCTGGGCTACACGCTGCTGGGCGGCGACGGGCAGCCACGGTGGGAGCTCCAGGCCCCTGACCACGCCGATAGCATGGTCATGGGCCCCATCCGCTCGGGCAGCGCGCCCCTCATCGCACTGGCGGGCAGCGACGCGGGCTTCTTCCTGCTTGACGCCGAGGGCAGGACTCTCTGCCACCACGCCATCGGCCACGCGCAGAGCATCTGTGTGGGCAAGCTGCGCGCCGACACGCCCGGCTTGCAGATTGCAGTGAACACCTACTGGGGCGAGCCGGGCATCACGCTGATACTGGACCAGGAGGGCCGCGTGCTCGAGGAGTTCGAGCCCATGCACTACGCCTGCCTGCTTCAGCCGGTCAACTGGACTCACGATGAGACCGAGCTAATCCTGCTGTCGCCTCATCCGCAGGAAGGCGGGCTGCTAGACGGATGCGGGCGCCGCGTGGCGATGTTCCCCGACGACGGCCACCCGGTGCTGTGCTCGGACGTGAAGGACATTGACGGCGACGGGGTTGACGAGGTGCTGGCCTGGGACTACGAGTCAATCTGGATCTACAAGCCGGACCCGCAGCCGGAGAAGGCTGCGGAGGCGTACCCGCTGCGCAATCCGTTCTGCAACGACTCCAACTACCGCGGGCAGTTCTCGTTGCCGAGGGCGTGAGCCCGTACCGGCGCCCCAAGTCGCCAGCAGAGCTGGCTCCTACAGCCTTGCGGCTACGGTGGGCATGGAGCCAGGCACTGCTGCCCCATTGACGCGAGACGTCGGGATGTAGGAGCCACCTCCAGGTGGCGACCGGCGGGGGCGTGCAGGTGCGTGAAGGCTAGCGTAGCTCCCGGATGGTTTCCAGCATGGCCTCGACGTTGGCGATAGGCGTCGGGGCGACGATCTGGTTGGAGCAGCCCACGATGATGCTGCCGTGCTCCTGGGCGGCTTGCAGGGCGGAGCGGGTCTCCGCCACCACCTGCTCTCGGGAGCCCAGGTGCAGCGTCTCGCTGCTGATACCGCCCATGAGGGTCAAGTGGGGGAAGCGCGAGCGCAGCCTGGCCAGGTCCATGCCCGCCCGGCGGTCTATCTCGTAGAAGCAATCAACCCCCGACCGGCCGAACAAGTCGTCGGCCACCGGCCACAGGTCGCCGTCGCTGGCAAAGCAATGGTAGCAGCCGTGGTCATGGCAAGCCTGCGACACGCGCTGGAGGGCAGGCAGCATCAGGTCGTGGAAGGCTTTGGGCGAGTAGAAGGGGCCGTGCTTGCAGGCGAAGTCGCCGCCGCCCATCAGGTACTGGAAGCCCAGCGCGGATAGGGCCGCGGCATTGCGGGCGGCATACTCGGCCTGGGCGCTGAGGTAGCGGCGCACCAGGTCGGGGCGCAGGGCAATGGCCTCCAGCCAGATCTCCTCCCGTGGGACGCACAGCCCGATGCCGAAGGCCTCCACGGCCCGCTCCTGGCCGAACTCCGCCAGCGCCGCCAGCTCGTCGCCAAACTGCTCCGGCTGCGGCTGATAGCTAACCAAGGCGGCCTCGAAGCCGTCTACCTCGGCCACCACGTCGGCCAGGGTCGGCGGCGGAGAGGGGCTGCGGGCCACCACCTGGTACAGCTCGGTCGGCGGGTCGAAGCGCATGACGCGCCAGCTACTGCTCTCGTCGCCGTAGAAGAAGGTGCAATCGTCCAGGCGTCGGGTAGGCTTCTCGTTGAGGCGCCAATAGCTGGGCCGCACGAGGTCGAGGTCCAGCACCCGGGGCAGGTCGAAGGCATCCCGCCGGGCGCACTCCAGGAACTCCTGGTGGGCCTGCGGGCCGTCCCACAGGGCTTTGGCCTCGCGGTACTGCTGGATGCCGCCACCCACGTAGGCCTCCCGGCCCAGGAGGGCAGAGGCCACCCGGGAGGAGAAGCCGGCCTGGTAGACGGGCACCTTGCTCGTGCTACGCCCCGACCTGAACTCCGAGTCGGGGCTTCGCAGAGCAGCATCGGTGGGCTCATGCTCGAAAGCGGCGGCGATCCGCTCTTTGGGCAACATGCTGGTCAGGGCCCCCTCCTGAGCCCTGGATTTCGCCGTCCCCGGTGAAGATTCCTGAGAATTCCTCCGAGGCCAGGAGGTGAGCAGCCCCTAACTGGGGAAGTACCGGCTAGCCTGTGTTGGCAAGGAGGAGCTACCATGTCACGGCGAGCTAGCGGCTTCACCTTGATCGAGCTGTTGGTCGTTATCGCGATCATCGCAATCCTGGCTGCCATCCTGTTCCCCGTTTTCGCCAAGGCGCGCGAGAAGGCACGCGCCACGTCTTGTCTGTCCAATCAGAAGCAGATTGGGCTGGCCCTCATTCAGTATACGATCGACTCTGACTCCGTGTACCCGTCTCAGCCATACGATGGCGTGGTGATCAGAGCCGCGGGCGGAACCGACCAGAACTACTACGACGAACTCATGCCCTACATCAGGAATGGCGGGATCTGGCAATGCCCCTCAACGTCCGGCCCCCAAGCCATGAGCGTCCACATGAACGGCTGGCTGGTTACCACAACGGGCCTGAATGAGGCCAGGATACAGAGCCCCGCGAGGATGTTGGTCATGCGCGAGAGTGGGGATCCGCTACGCTGGGACCGTTGCTGGCTGCGTCCCGACCAGGGGGGCGGCGACGCATTCCCCTCGTTTGGCTGTGACTATCATATAGGCGGGACCAACCTTCTCCTGGCAGATGGGCATGCCAAGTGGTTCCGTTGCGCGGGCACAAAGTGGGTGGACGAGTGCTTCAACTGGGCAAACGACGTGGACGTCCGGCCATAGCCCCGGCTCAGGTGCTCGGGGGCAAGGGGCGCGACGGGAGGGATACACCTCGAATGGTATTCAAAGTGACGCTTGAGCCAAGCGAAGAGGGCGGGTACACGGCACTGGTTCCCGCGCTGCCAGGCTGCGTAAGCGAGGGCGAGACCGTCGAAGAGGCACTGGAGAACGTCCGCGAAGCCATCGAGCTGTACCTGGAGCCATTGGATGAGGCTGACATCCCCAGAGAGGGCGTTCTGGTGAGGGAACTGGTGTTGTGAGCAAAGTCCCCAGCCTTCCGTACACTGCCGTCATCCGTGCCTTGCAGCGCGACGGATGGACGGGAGTGCGGCAACGAGGCAGTCACATACGGTTGCACAAGGTAGTGCAAGACGAGGTTCTTAAGGTGACGGTGCCCGCTCACAAGCCGGTCAAGCGATCCACATTGGCGCATATCTTGAAGCAAGCCCGGCTCGATGTAGAGGAGTTCCTGAAGCTCCTGTAAGCTCTGATCCGCAAAGCGAAGCCGCCAATGCGCCAGCCCTCCGGCCACCGCCCCGGAGCGGGGACGCCGCTGATTGCCACGCAGAGGGGCGGGACCTTTGATGCGGCAGTCAGGTTGGCCTGTCCACAACCTGTAACCTTAGCCGCGCCCAACCTCGGGCGCGGCTGTATTCTTCCGGAAAGGAGAGGCATATGCCCACACAAGCCCGGCAGGCGCGTCTCGCCTTCGTCGGCTGCGGCGCACACGCCACCCGCACGCTGTATCCGGCCCTCACCCAGACGCCGAGCATTGATCTGGTGGCAGTATGCGATCTGAAGGAAGGCCTGGCGCGCGACGCCGCCAGGCGCTTCGGCGCCCGCCAGTGGTACACTGACCTCGGTAAGATGCTGAGCGAGGAGGAGCCGGAGGGGGTGCTGGTGTGCGGGCCGCCGCAGATGCACTACGAGGTGGGGCTGGAGGTAGTGCGGCGGGGCGTACCCCTGTTTGTGGAGAAGCCTTCGGCCCTGAACGCCGACCTGGCGCGGGAGCTGGCCCAGGCGGCCCAGGAGCACGGCACCTGGGGCCAGGTGGCCTTCATGAAGCGCCACGCCGTGGCCTACAGGATCGCCACGCACATCGTCGAGCAGCCACAGTTCGGCCCTGTCAGCCTCATCCAGGCCGATTTCACCCAGGGGCCCTATCCGGCCCACTGGGGCGTCGAGCCGCCCGCTTTCGCCTTCCTGACCGGTCAAGTCGTGCACATCTTCGACTTGATCCGCCACTTCGGCGGCGATGTGGCCGAGGTGCACGCCAGATACGTAGAGCGCTCGCCGCAGCAGTTCGCTTTCGCGGTCAGCGTGCTCTTCGCCAGCGGGGCAGTAGGCCTGCTCAACCTCAATTCGCTGGACGCAAAGGAGCCGTGGCGCGATATCGGCGAGCACCTCGCGGTGTCCGGCCTGGAGCGCGTGGTGACGGTGGACGACATGCTCTACGTGCGGCTGGAGGGGCATACGGAGTGGTTCCAGGCGCCGGGGCTGGACATTGGCAAGGCTTACTACGGCTGGCAGCCGACCGGCCCGCCCGCGCGCAAGACGGAGGAGCTGCTGGGCTACCAGCCGGAGATCGCCCACTTCGCCGAGTGCGTGCTGGCCGGCAAGCCGGGCCTGCCCACCTTGTGGGATGGGGCCGCCGCGCTGGACATCACCGCCGCGGTGTGGGAAAGCGTGCAGCAGGGAGGCAGCGTGGCGGTGAGAGGCACCTGACGCGCCTCGGGCCTGCGCATGGGAAGGCGTTGGCGAGGCCGGGCGCGAAACATGCCGATGTTGCGCGGCGAGCACACTTCCGCTCGACCGTCGCAAAGGAGTGACCCCGGTGAAGAGAGACCGACCCCTGAGCAGACGGGACTTCCTCAAGACTACCGGGCGCAAACTGGCTGCCTTCGGCGTGGGAATGGCCGCCGCGGGCGGCATCACCCGCTCGGTAGCCTGGGCGCAAGACCGAGGCAAGGTGCCGCCCAGCGAGCGCATATACACGGGGCACATCGGCATCGGCGGCATGGGCGGCGGCCACCTGGGCGGCTTCATCGGCAACCCGCAGACGGATGTGGTGGCCGTCTGCGAGGTGCACCAGGGGCGGTTGGCCGATGCCAAGAAACGGGTGGAGGATGCCGGGGGCAAGGCCGACGCCTATACGGACTTCCGGCGCGTCATAGAGCGCCCCGACATTGACGCCGTGGTCATCGCCACGCCGGACCACTGGCACACGCTGACCACCATCATGGCCTGCGAGGCGGGCAAGGACGTGTACTGCGAGAAGCCCATGACCCTGACCATCGAGGAGGGCCGCAAGATGATCCAGGCGGCCCGGCGCTACAACCGCATCGTGCAGATCGGCACCCAGCAGCGGGCCGACGAGCACTTCCGCCACGTGGTAGAGCAGTTGCGGTCGGGGCGCATCGGGAAGATCACCCTCACCCGCACCTGGTTCGGAGGCGGCAGCGGCGGCGGCTGGCCGCCTGATGGCGAGCCCCCGGCTGACATTGACTGGGACATGTGGCTGGGGCCTGCCCCCTGGGTGCCGTTCAACCCGGCCCGCTTTGGCAACTTCCGCATGTTCTGGGACTACTCCGGCGGCGAGCTCACCGACTGGGGCACGCACCTGATTGACATCATCCACTGGGGCACGGGCGAGGACACGCCACTGGAGATCGAGGCCAAGGGCCGCTACGCCAACGACGGCATCTACGACATGCCCGAGACGCTGGAGGTCACCTACAAGTACCCCAGCCACACCATGATCTGGTCGCAGCCGCCGCCGGAGCCGCTGCCGCTGGGCCGACCGGGCCATGGCATGTACTTCGAGGGCGCCAAGGGGCGCTGCTTCGTTGACCGCGGCGGCTATATCTTCGACCCGCCCGAACTGGACCAGCCCCTGGGCCCGAACGACTTCCACCTGCCGCGGGTGCCGGGGCACGGCGGCGAGTGGCTCGAGTGCATCAAGACGCGCCAGTTGCCCACCTCCGACGTCGCCGTGGGCCACAGGTCCACCAGCGCGCCGCACCTGGGCAACATCGCCTTCCGCCTGGGCCGCAAGCTGCGCTGGGATGGGGAGAAGGAGCAGTTCATAGGCGACGAGGTGGCCAACCGCTTCGTCGGCAAGCCCTACCGCCCGCCGTGGCAACTGTAGGCGGGGTTCCAGAGGCTGACGGGGGACACGAGACTCACCTGGCTTGTAGCAGGCCGTGCGGTGGGCGTTAGCGCCCAAGGAGGTGCGACCCCATGAGGCGATGTTGGTTCATTGCTCTGGTGGTGGCTGCCGTCTGCGCCGTCGCCGCGCTGGCGGGTGTGGGGTTGGTCCGCCAGTGCCGGGCCAAGCGGCTGATGGCGGAGGCAATCCGGTTAGACAAGGCACGCGACTGGCCAGCCGCTCTGGAGAAGTACCGCGCGGCCTATGCGCTTCGGCCGAGGGACGCCGAGCTCAGGGTTGGGTTGGGTGTTGCAGGATGGGCGTGGCCAGATGCTGAAATGGAAAGCCGGGGTTGCGAAGCAACCCCGGCAGGCATTGGAAGCTGTCGTTGGAGTCCAACGACAGATCGTAGCCGATTGTTTAATGCGCAGCGAGCTTCTCGAGCGCTCTGCGGATTCCGTCGAGCTGGGCCGCCAGCAGAAGGACCGCGTCCTCCGGCTTGTTCAGGATCACCGGGATCACCGGGGCCTCCTGGTCCTGGCGCCACGCGTCCCTTCCCGTCGTGAACCTGCAGATCAGGGGTGAAACGCACGCCCACGTTGCGTCGCTCAGATCATCCTGCTTCTCTTCGTCCACTTCGTTCTGCCTCCTCCTGTGAGTATGAGGTCTCGCCGCCTGTCGCCCTTACGATATGCGCAGAAAGCCAGGCTGCGCCGCTCGGGTCAGGGGTGCCCTAGTTGCTTCGTCGCGGGATCTCCTACACCTTCGCCCCAGGGCGTCGTGCGCGCGTGTGAGGCGGTCGAGGATGGGCACGTGATGGTGTTTCCGGAGCTTGCTCCCGAAACCCATTGGGCGGTTTCCGCAGCAAGTTCCGGAAACACCTGAAGTGCGTTCGAAGGTATCTCGCGTGCCGGCACCGAATGTAGAGAGGTAGACGCGACGCGCCAGCCGCTTGGACGCCCCGGCTGACGAAGTCTGACCAGAGGGAGGGATACCAAGTGCACTATGGAAAAGCTCTTCTTGGGGTCGTCGGCGCTATCTCTATGCTGGGCATCATAGGTTGTGGTGGTGGTGTGGGTGGGCAGAGTGGCGAGTCCGCTGCGCTGGCCGCGTCGGGACGGTACATCGCCTTCCACTCGTACTACCGGCCAGGGGGCCAGGGGGGCTGGGACGTATACCTGTACGACTGCGGGAAAGGCCTGGTGGTGGACCTGCCGGGGCTGAACTCGGCTGCCACTGATGGCGAGCCAAGCATGAGCCGGGACGGGCGATACATAGCCTTCCATTCCAACCGAGGGGGCGGCGCGGGGGGCACCGATGTCTACTTATACGACCGACGTTCGCGTTCCCTGGTTGGGCTGCCTGGGCTCAACTCGGCCAGCGACGACGGGTTCCCGTCCATCAGCGGCGACGGAAGGTACATCGCCTTCCAATCGGACCGACCTGCCGGGCAGGGTAGCTGGGATCTGTACCTGTACGACCGCCGGACCACCTCAGTGACGCCCCTCGCCGGCGCGAATTCCGCCGACCCAGATTGTGGGCCTGACCTCAACTGAGGCGAGGGGGCCTTGCGTGGCGGTTCGGCGAGCGCCCGGCGGCGGCCGCCGCCTGGCCTGAGGGACCCGTGTGGCTCTATGTAGAGGGTTACAGGTGTCTGAAGGGCGGCAATCTCAGGGAGGCGCGCGACCTGCTCTGGCAAGCGGGCAGGCTTGGGGTGCGCGAGGCGCAGGAGCAGTTGCGCACGCTGGAGAAGCGCAAGTAAGGATGCCACACCGGCCCGTCGGACCAGGGGCGACGCAAGGCGCCGGGATGCTGCGACTGGCACGACTACGCAAATGCGTTGCTGCCTACGGCGTCAGCCGGAATTCGTCAAGCCAGTAGGCGGCGGCCATGGGGTTGCCGCCGATGCCGCAGCGCAGGTAGCGCTCATCGGGGCTGGCAAAGGCCAGGTAGTCCACCTGGAACGTCTGGCGCTGCGGATAGAGGCGCTGTAGAGGCGGAAGCAGGTCGAACTCCGCGTGATGCCACTGGCCGTCGGCGCGCACGTCGGGGAAGTCGCCCAGCACCCGCACACTCCCGCTGTCGGGGGTGTTGCCGGTCAGGCGGACGGCGTGCCAGGCATCCCCCAGGTACAGGTAGACGTCCACCTTGACCTCCGGCGGCATCCGGTAGTCGAAGCTCAGATGGGGCCAGTCGCTGGCGCGGAAGCCCCCCACCAAGGCATAGGCCACCATCGGCCCGCCGGGTCGCAGGTTCGTGATCCTGAGGCTGCGCTTGCCGGCGGAGGCGGTGCTGTCGTCCAGGTCCAGGCGCACGGCTATGGGCTTGGCCAGAGTGTGCCACTCGCCCATGTCTCGCTCGAAGCTGTCCGCGATGGCGGTGCGGTCGGGCCGTTGGACCGGCTCGACAGGCGGCGGGGCGTCGGGCAGGCTGGGCAGCGGGGCGGGCTTCTCGCTCTCATACCAGAGCTGGGCACGGGCGACCATCAGGTTGTTCCCCGCCGACCACATGGCAGCACGGCCACCTGGCAGCGGGTCGGGATCGGTGTACTCGCAGACGAGCTGGTCATCGCATAGGAAGCGGATGCGATTGCCAAGCTTCTCGGCCCGCAGCCGGAACCAGTGCCGGTGGAACGCCTCGTTGTGGCTGGTGGGCTCAATGAACACCGCGCTGGTGTTCTGGGCCACTACCTGGCCTTTGCGCAGGATGGCGCTCTTGCGGTTGCCCCACCCGGCGTAGATGAAGGCATACCCGCTGTCCAGATTGAGACCATCGCCGCACAGCGCCAGGTCCACGTCGCTGGGATCGGAATACCCCGGGGACCTGGGCAAGTCCATCTGGATGTTGGCCCGCGCCTCGAAGATGACGTCGCCCTCGTAGACGTGCTTGGTCCAGGTCACGGGGTTCTCGTAGTGCACGCCGCCAAGGAACGTCCAGCCGGGCTCGCAGGGCCAGCGGGTGGTCACATACCAGTCGCCCTTGGTGGCATACCAGTCGGTTGGTGCATCGGCGAAGGTGTAGTCCAGCCAGTTGTCCCCCGTGACCTCGAGGCGCCCCAGCGCGGTGGTGAAGCCGCCGCCTGGGGCGACCACAAACCTGCCCCAGCCCCTGAAGATGGCACGCCCGCCCTCCTTCGCGGGTGCAGGCGGCTCCCCGGGAGCCGTCCTCTGAAGGGCGGTGTCCGGCACCCCAGGGTTGATAGGAGGAGCGGGCGGCACCGGGATGACGTACCCTCCCGCCGTCGGCAGGGCCATGGCGCCGAGGCCAGCGCCCATGACGGCGATCCGGCGGCCGGTTGGCGGCTGGGGCTCGGCCACCGAGCAGACCTCATTGCCGTCAATGGCCACCGACAGGCGACCCTTGCGCCAGGCTGCCTCGACCTGTCCCTCCGCGCCAACCTGCCCCTGCCCCTGGCCAACGGTCTGGTCGCCCCGTTGCACAGCGACCTTGATCAGGTTGCCCTCGGGCTGCAAGCTCACCAGATAGCCGCTCTTCTCGTCGGGCTCCGTGCCGCGCAGTATCAGGCTCAACGAGCCAGCCTGGGCCACAGCCGCGGGCACACGCACGCTGCAATCGCCGTAGAAGACGCCCCGGTGCCAGTAGGCGCCCAGACCGCCGGTTCGGTTGGCGCCGGGGCTGTACCAGGCGCCCTCCGGGTTGTACAGGCCCTGCGCGTTCATGATGGCGTCTTGGAGGAAGATGTCAGTGACATGCAGCGCTGCCGGCCGCAGTTGCGGGCTGATTACCTGGACATCGTCGAAGGTGACCGCCTCTCCCTGGGTCCAGAGGCCAACGGCTCCCTGGCCGAAGGCATTGGTATCCGCGCGCAGCACCGGGTCGCGGTCAATGCTGCAAGCAGCCACGCCCTCGCCGACCTCAACGGCCAGGCGATACCATTGCCCGGGGGCGAAGCCTCCCGGCGCCTCGGCCAACACCCGCTCCCGACCGTTGCGCACCAGGACAAGCTGTTTGGCGGCGGCTGCCTGCGCCTCGCCGGCTTTCCAGCGAAACAGCAGGTAGTTGGTCGCGTCCTGGACGTAAGCGCAGAGGCCTACCGCCTCGGCGGCGATAGGCTTGACGCTGACCTGGGCCCGGTAGACATCCCAGAACCAGTAGCCGGCCGTGGCCAGGCCCCCCTGGGGGGCATTGCAGCGCAGGGAGAAGGGGTTGGCGCTGCGCACGGGGTCGGCCCCCGGCGCCTTGACCTCGGTGTTCTCCCAGACGCCCGAGGGGGTCTGCCACTGCGCCATCTCCTGCGCGCCGCGGGTGAAGTCGTCAGTGAAGTAGACGGGGCCAATGGGCTGAAGCAAGCCTTCCTGGCAGCGAATATGGCCGCCGGGGCTGCCGGCGCCGACCTTGCCCCCCGGCGGCGCCGGCAGCCGTGCGGTCAGCAGCATCATGCCGTCGGCAACCACCCGCACGCCGTCCGTGCGTCGCTGGATGGTGGCCTTGACCGCGCCCTTGGGCTGGAACTGGTCGCTGACGGCCAGCTCTTTGGACTGGCCGCCAGTCACCTCCATCAGCGCCACGCGGCCCAGCGAGAACGTCGCATACCGGTGGTTGCCGGCGTCTTGGTAGTCAAAGGCCACGCGCGCCCCGGTCAGGCGCGACCAGTTGGCGGCCGGCGCCAACTCGTAGTAGACGCTGTACTCGTCTCCCGCGTTGGTGGTATCGTCGAGGAGGACGTAGGGGAACTGTTCGGCCGCAGCCAGCGGTAGCACCAGGCCTATGCCGAGCACGAAGAGCAGCAGACAAAGCCTCGGTTTCACGGTAGGAAGCTCCCCGGGTGATCCTGCCGCTACGCCGGCACGCGCCATCGTAGGCCCGCCCACACTGGGCGCCCTGGCGCGCCGGCGCGGAAGGGATTCCCGCCCGCAACTCGAAGGTACAAACGCCAGACGGGCGGGCAAGTTCCCGCCGGTAGCAGCACTTCGAGGGCGGGCTGCACCCCTTAAGACGCACGCGGGGGCTGCAAGGTTGCATGGCGGCACTCACAAGTTGCATGACGCCGCAGCGGCGGAAAGGAGTCGGCGTCCCGTGCGAGCATTGCCTGTATTCGGTGCCTGGGCGCTCCTGTCGGTCGGGCCGCTGAGCGCCCAGCAAGCGCAGCCTCTGCCCACCTGGGCCTACGTAGAGGCAGTAGATGGGCAGAACGTCATGCTGGAGAACGGCAGCATTCTACGGCTCGGTGCTCAGACCGCCATTCTGAAGGCGGACGGCAGCGCCGGGACCAGGCAGGACATCCAGCAAGGCGCCAAGATCGTCTTCAAGTCCCCGCAGGCGGGCGCGCTTGACAGCATCCAAGTCTTCCCGCCGCCCGCAGTGCCGGAGGTCTACCTGTACGATCTGCCGCCCCAACGAGGTGGAGCCAGCGGCGCACCAATGCCGGCGGAGGGGAAGCTATGGCCCAAGTCCATCGCCACGCTCAGGGCCAGCTACCAGCGCCAGTTCTCCTGGCGGCGCTTCGACAGCGGGGTGCTCTATGAGCCAATGAAGGCCGAGGGCGCCCCGACCAGCGTGGTGTTCACGGTCGTAGACGAGGTCGGCGACGCCCTGCTCGAGCTGGCTCTGGCAGCAGGCGAGACCGGGCACATCAGCCTGAGCCTGCCCACGCAAACCAGCCAACGCCTCAGCCTCCAGGTGCGCCCGGTGGGCGAGGGGGAGCTGCGGCAGGAGTGGTGCTGGTGGCTGGACCCGCACTTCGTCGCCTCCCAGGCCCAGGCACCGCGGTGGACCATCTCGCTCACCACCACCAAGGCCCTGGTGGAGGCTCTGGCCCCGGCGCTGGCCAACGCGCAGGCCGGCAAGGTCGCGGTGGCCTCGTTCAACCCCGTGCGCGTGCCCGACGAGCAGGCGCTTCGTGATCTTCAGGACGACCTGTTTGTGGCGCTGGGGCAGAAGGGCTCCGCCGCAGCCAGGTACGACAAGCGCATGATCATCGGGCAGCCGTTGAGCGACGCCGACAGGGGCCAGTTGAAGAAGCTGGGCGCCACCTCGGTGCTCGTGGGCAGCGTAAGCGAGCGCGCCGAGGGGACTGTTGTCAATGCAGTCCTGCTGAATGTGGACTCCGGGGCCATCGTGGGGGCGGCGACGGCCAAGCAGTAGCGGCTCGCCGCCCGCGCGTGTCAGTGTTAGGGAGCGTATGCCATGCGATACTACACGTTGCCGGTCTGCCTGTTCATCTGCGGCGCGGCCGCGGCGTTTCCGCGGCAGCCACAGCCTGGCACCACCACCTGGGGCTATGTGGAGGCCGTTGACGGCCAGGCCGTGACCCTGGACGACGGCACCGTGCTGCGAGTGACCGACAAGACCCAGATCATCAGACTGGACGGCACTCCGGGCACCATCGCGGACGTGGTGAAGAGCCTGAAAGCAGTGGCCACCATCGCCGATGACGGCGCCCTGGCGCGGCTCGAGCTATTGCGCCGGCCCAACTGGCAGGAGACCTACCTGGCGACTGTGAGCGCCGCCGGCGCCAACGTGGTCAGCGCGACGGTAGGCGGCAAGGCCTACCCCCGCTCTCTGTCGCTGGTGCGGGCCAGCTTCCTGTACAGGAACCAGTACAGCCAGGGCTGGCTGGAGGGCGACGTGACCTACCAGCCCGACAAGGGGACCACGGCGCCGCCCAAGGTGCGCTTCGCCATCTTGAGCGAGGCCGGCGAGGTCTGCTTCGAGCGCAGCGCGGCGGCCAACGAGGTGACCCATTTCCGGGTCAACTTCAGCCAAGGTGACCGCACGTTCACGCTGCTGGCAGAGCCGCAGGGCGCCGGCCGGCTGCGGCCCCAGTCGTGCGTATGGCTGGACCCGCGCTTCGCCGGCGGACCGGCGACCCCGGCGGGCGGGTTCTGCATATACCAGCAGACGACCCGCCGGCTGTTGGAGGACCTGCGCCAGTGCCTGGGCCAGACGAAGGTCGAGAAGGTGGCCATCAGCCAGTTTGGCAACGTGCGCGTTTCCGAGCCCCGGGCGCTGGACCAGCTCCAAGAGGACCTGGTCGTGCTCGGCACACGGTACTTCGACATCGTGGGCCCATACCAGGGGCGAGTGGAGCTGGGCAACCTCGTCACCGACGCCCAGAAGGCCGAACTTCAGAAGCTGGGGGCGAAGTTCGTGCTCTCGGGCACAGTCTCGGACCGCGGCGACCTGGTCGTGGTGAACGTGGCGCTGGTCAACGTTGAGAACAACGCGGTCGTGGCGACGGCGAGGGCCACACAGTGAGAGCGTGGCTGGCAATTGCTAGCCTGGCGCTGGTCATGCCTGGCGCCTGGGGCCAGCCCCCTCTGCCACCGGCAGCCCGGCCGCATGACCTGGGCCTCGTGGCCGACATCAAGCCCGCGGAGAGCATCCTGCTGGAGACGGGCGCGTCGGCCCTGATGAGCGAAGCCACCAAGGTGTCAGGGCCATACAATCGGGCGCTGGCGGGCGATCTGGTGGAGCTGGCCTACGGGCCGGAGGGCACCGTCAGCGAGATCACCATCCTGCCGCGCCGCACGCAGCTGCGCCCGCTGGCAGACCTTCGCGCCGAGAAAGGCGCGGCCTACCGTGCCTATTGGCAGCACGAGGGGCAAGTCTACCCCGACAGCCTCCGCACGGCGGACGTGCGGCTGAACGCGAGCGGCATTGCGCTGCAAGTCGTGGGGCAGGCAGCTTACGACGAAGCGGAGGCGACGCAGCCGCCGGCCGCTTTCGGCCTCTATGACCAGGACGGCAAGGTGTTGTGGCAGCAGCAGCTCGCACCCGGCCAGATGGCCGCCTTCCGCTGCCCGGTGCGCGGGGCGTCCTACCTCCAACTGAAGTGCCTGGGGGCCAACGGCGAGGCGCTGAGCGACTGGGCGTGCGTGTGGGTCAGCCCCATGCTGGTCCTGCGGCAGATGGAATACGTGGCGCTGCGCCCGCAGGTGAGCGTGCAACTGGCGCAGGCGCTGGCCCAGCGACTGGGCAAGGTTGACCCGGGCGCGGTAGCCATTGGCATGCCGCAGGTCATTGGCCTGTCTGACGAGATGGCGCGCGACTTGCGCGACGACCTGTTCGTGGCTATGGGCGGCCGCTGCAAGGTCGTCGGCGCGCTGCCGCGCACTACCGCCTGGCCACCGAGCCAGGAAGACCAGACGGCCGCCAAGGCGCTGGGCGCGAACGCCATCCTGGTCAGCCAACTGCGCTATGTGGGCCCGCAAACTCAGGTACATGCACGCCTGCTCACCGTGGCGGACAACGAGGAACTGGCGTCGGCAGAGGTGACATTCGAGTAAGAGCCTATCCCAGAACGGCGTCATTGTCATGCTGAGCGCGGTTCGACAAGCCCACCGTCCCGAGCAATGTCGAGGGGCAGCCAAGCATCTAGTAGCGGGGACGCAGACAAGATTCTTCGCTTCGCTCAGAATGACAAACGGGGCCTGCAGGCGATTGTGAGACAGCCACCAAACTCCTGCCCTACCTGCCACGTGTCTGCCTGCGTCCGCACTATTCCCGCAAAGCCCGCTCGGTCCTGCGTAGCCTACATTGTAGATCGCACCTCGCAGATCGTGTCCGTTGACACCCGGCGCGGCCAGGCCTATTCTGTAGAGTAGCTAGCGGCACGCGACCCCGGCGCCAGAGCACCACGTCGCGCGATGAGGAGAACTCAAGTGCATCACGAAGAGACACCTGGACGTCAACACCCAGGGGCGTTCCGCAAAGAGATCACCAAGACTGTGGGCTGCAAGTACTGGCTGTTTCTGCCCAAGGACTACGGGAAACAGGATGCGCGCTGGCCGCTGATCCTGTTTCTGCACGGTGCCGGCGAACGAGGCGACGATCTGGAGAAAGTGAAGGTGCATGGGTTGCCGAAGATCGTGGAGGAGCAGCGGGGTTTCCCCTTCATCGTCGTCTCTCCGCAATGCCCGGAGGATGAGTGGTGGTCCAGCGACCTCCTGAACGCGCTGCTGGACGAGGTGATTGCCAGCTATGCGGTGGATGAGGACCGCGTCTACGTAACCGGCCTGAGCATGGGAGGCTTCGGCACCTGGAGCCTGGCGATTGACCGTCCTGAGAGGCTGGCGGCGGTCGCGCCCATCTGCGGGGGCGGAATCCCGTTGCTGGCAGGCAGGATGAAGAGCGTCCCCGCCTGGGTATTCCACGGCGCGCTGGACGAGGTCGTGCCGCTGCAACGGTCGGAGCAGATGGTGAATGCACTAAGAGAGGCTGGGGGCGAAGTGAAGTTCACCGTCTATGCGCAGGCCGGGCACGATGCCTGGACGGAGACCTATGCCAATCCCGAGCTGTACGCGTGGTTCCTGGAGCATCGCCGGCAGCACGCAGGGGAGACCGCGTGACGCGCCACTTCGGGTGGGAACATGGGGGCGATGTTGCGGGAGTGCGTGACGGCCAGACAGGAGCCCGTCAGGACCCAGCCAGGGCTTCGCGGCGGCCGTTGCGGGCCGCCCGCCGCGCGCCTGGGCAGACGGCAGTGACGACGCTGGCCACGCGGCTAATCTGCGCCAGCGTCAGCTCGGGGAACATGGGAAGCTGCATGACCTCCCGCGAGGCGGCCTCGGTCTGCGGCAGATCGCCGTCCCGATAGCCGAGGTAGGCAAAGGCCGGCTGGCGGTGAGCAGGCCGGCGATAGTGGGTGCTGTAGCCGATGTCGTGGTTCTTGAGCGCCTGCTCCAGGGGCTGGCCGTTAGTGGTGCGAATGGTGTAAAGGTTGAACACGTGCTCGCAGCCGGGCGCCACGTAAGGCCTCTGCACCGCCGAGTCGGTCAGCAAGCCCTGGTAAGCGGCGGCATGGGCGCGTCGCCGCTCGTTCCAGGCCTCCAGGTGACGCAGCTTGACCCGCAGCACGGCGGCCTGGATCTCGTCCAGCCGACTGTTGTGGCCAATGAGCGCATGTACGTACTTGGACTCGTGGCCGTGGTGCCGCAGCCTCCGCAGGGCCTCCGCCAGAGCGTCGTCGTTGGTCGTGACCGCGCCGCCATCTCCGTAGCCACCCAGGTTCTTCGAGGGGTAGAAGCTGAAGGCAGCCATGTGCCCCAGGCAACCCACGCGCCGCCCCTTGTAGGCCGCGCCGTGCGCCTGGCAGGCGTCCTCGATGACGTACAGCCCGTGCTCCGCGGCTAGCGCCATGATGGGGTCCATGTCCGCCGGTTGCCCGTAGATGTGCACGGGTATGATGGCGCGCGTGCGCGGGGTGATGCGCGCCGCCACCTGTGCCACGTCAATGTTGCAGGTGCGCGGGTCTATGTCCACCAGCACCGGCCTGGCACCGACGTAGGTTATGGCTTCCAGGGTGGCGATGAAGGTGAAGGCGACGGTGATGACCTCGTCGCCGGGGCCGATCTGGGCAGCCTCCAGGGCCAAGTGCAGGGCTTCGGTGCCGGAGCCGACGCCGATGGCGTGTTTGACGCCGCAGAACTGGGCGAACTCATTCTCAAAAGCCTGCACGTTCGGCCCCAACAGCAGCTCCATGCCGTCCAGGCAGCCCGCGATGCTCTGCATGATCTCGTCGCGCAGTTCGGCATACTGCGCGCCCAAGTCTACCAGCGGGATAGACATGGCCGGCTTCCTTTCAAGCACAGAACGGCGCCGCGACGGTCCGAGGCCCTGGCGGCCTCACAGCTTAGAGTGCCGTGGGGGGCCAAGGTTCCCCCTTTTTCGCTCTCCGGCGGGCCCAGCGGTCAGGCCTGGCGCCGGCGCTTCCAGAGCAGGTGGCAGAAGAAGGGGGCGCCCACCAGGGCCGTGACCACTCCGGCGGGAAGCTCGTTGGGGGGCAGGAGGCTGCGGGCGAGGGTGTCTGCGCAGATTAGGAAGAGCCCGCCAGCCAAGGCTGCGGTGGGAAGGAGAATGCGATGGTCGGGGCCCACCAGGCGACGCATGATGTGTGGGACGATGAAGCCCAGGAAGCCGATCACTCCCACGGCCGACACCGCAGCGGCCGTGACCAGCGCGGCGGCGGCGATGATGACCTTCTTGACCGTCTCAATGCGCACGCCCAGATGCACAGCGGGCTCCTCGCCCAGGAGCATGAGGTTGAGGTCGCGGCTGAAGGCGTAGATGAGAGCGCAGCCCAGCAGCGACAAGGGCAGGATGCTGCCGACCGCCTGCCACCTGGCCTGCGCCAGATCGCCCATGAGCCAGAGGGCGATGTCCTGGAAGTAAGCCCGGTGCCCCTCCTGCGTGAGGGCTGCCAGGGCCATGACGATGAAGACCGAGGCCCACATGAAAGAGCCCACCACTACCCCGGCCAGCAGGAAGCTCTCCACCGCGACCCGCCCAGCCTTGTAGGCGAGACCGTAGACCACCAGCATGGTGCCCACGGCCCCGGCGAAGGCCAGGGGCGTGACCCCGTAGCCCCCCGCCAGGCGGTCCAGCCCGAAGGCGAACGCGATGCTGGCGCCCAGAGCCGCCCCGGACGAGACGCCGATGATGTAGGGGTCGGCCAGAGGATTGCGGAGCAAGCCCTGAAAGGCGCAGCCGGCCACAGCCAGCAGGGCACCCACGCAGGCGGCCAGAATCACCCGTGGCAGCCGCATCTGGAGGACGATGCGCTCGTCGCCGCGCAGGCCACTGACGCCCTGGGGAGACAGTAGAGCACCGAGGCGGGTGGCGATGATCCGGCCGGCCGCTACCGGCTGGAAGTAGAGCTTGCCCACCTCTCCGGGCCCGCCGTGACCTCCTATCGGCGCCGGGCCCAGGCCGCAGGCCAGCCACGCTGTGGCGCTCAGGCAGACCAGCAGCGCCAGGCACAGCACGAGCAGGCGCAGACCCAAGGGCACGCGCCGGGGCCGGAAGTCATTGGGCTTTGCCGCAAGCTCGGCCATGGCTACTCGCAGTTGGCTGTTCAGCCCTCACGGCAAGGGGCTCGGGCGCCCGACCGCGCGGGGCCGTCAGGCTGCTGGACGCTGTGAGAACAATACGCGCCGCCTCGGTCGAGGCGGCGCGTGGGCCCTAGCTGCGTGCCGCAGGCACTCACAGGGCCACACCCACCCCCTCGAGAGGGTGAAGCCGGCAACTGCGGCAGGCCGGTCTCCTGGCTCCCGGATCCTCCTACTCCCCGCGCCTTCCCAGGCCCCCAGCGGACCCAGTGGCTACCTGCGGGTTTCGTCCCCGGTTACAGTTGCGGGGCAGCAACGGCTTGCACCGTTTTCCCACGGCGGCTCGCGCCGCCTGCCTGCCGCCTGTGTACGCTATCGTCTAGCACGCACTATACCACATGCACCAAGAGCTGCCAAGACCAGTTACGCAGGCAACGTCACCACTGCCTGAAGCTATGAGCCTTCGGCCCGGTGCATGAGCCAGACGCCCAAGCCGCCGAAGAGGAAGACCGGCAGCCAGGCGGCCAGCACGGGGTCCAGGGCGCCGCCAAAGGCCAGCTTCTTGGCCCACCAGAGGCTGTTCCAGTAGAGCCAGCCCAAGAGGATGCCAACGACGGGCCCTGCGGCGCCGCCGAAGCGCGAGGTCTGGTAGCTGATGGGCAAGGCGATGAGCACGACGATCAGGCAGGATAGCGGCAGGCTGAACTTGAAGTGCAGCCCGGTGCGCAGCTTCTGCGTCTCCTGGCCGCCGGCCGAGAGCACCGCGATGTGCTCCCGCAGCTCGAAGCTGCTCATCTGCTCGTCGGCCCGCTGGTCCACCAGGTAGCTTTGCAGGGGCGCCTGGAGCTGGTAAGGCCGACGGTAGAACCTCTCGGCCTCCAGCAGCCGGCCGCGGTCGTCCAGATGGTAGACCGCGCCCTCGTACAGAGTCCACTGCCGGCCCTGGTATTGGGCCCGTTGGGCCACGATAATGCGCCGGGGCGCAAGCTCCCTGCCGGGCTCCTCGATCATCACCTGCTGTATGGTGTTGGTCTCCGGGTCCAGATAGCCCAGGAAGAAGAAGTTGCCCTCGGGGCCGCGGATGGGGACGTTGCTGGCCGGCCTGGTCAAGGGCTGGCCCAGAGCCATGTCGGAGAGAACCTCCAGCGAGCGCCGGTTGGCCTCCGGCGCTAGCCACTCGTTGATCCCGTAGGCCACGACCGACCCGACAGCGCCGGCGGCGATGAGGGGCGCAGACAAGCGCCACAGGCTGATGCGGCCGGCGAACATGGCCGCCAGCTCGCCGTCTCGGGCCAGGCGGTTGACGACCAGCGCCGTGGCCAGCAGCAGGCCCGCCGGCAGGCCCAACACGGCCACGGTGGGCAGCTTCAGTGCCAGGTACTTGGCCACGACGCCGGCTGGCACGTTCACGCTGAACATCATCTCGCCCAGGCCCCGCGCGTGGTCGGCGAAGTAGATCACCGTCAGGATGCCGGCCCCAATGGTCAGGGGCAGGGGGAGTAATGACAGCAGGTAGCGATCCAGGAGCTTCATAAGACAGGTTTCAGGTTGCAGGTGTCAGGTTTCAGGTTTCAGGAGACGGCACTCGCTTGCGGGTTCGGGCATTGCACCTGACACCTGACACCTGAAACCCGACGGTCCTTGCTTTCACCCTTCGAGGATCACAACGGCCACCGCGTATTCGCGCTCGTGCGAGATGGAGACGTGAATGCGGCGGCCGCCGAGACGCTGGGCCAGCTTTTTGACGCGGCCATGCAGGCGGATCATGGGCTTGCCGCTGGGCAGGTTGTAGTTCTCTATGTCCCTGAAGAGCACGCCCCCGCGCCAGCCGGTGCCCACCGCCTTCATCAGCGCTTCTTTGGCCGCCCAGCGGGCGGCGAACTCCTGGGCCGCAGCGCCCCGCCGCCGGCACGCCTCGACCTCGTGGGCCGTGTAAACCCGGTCCACGAAACGCCGCCCGTAGCGCTCGACCATGCGGCCGATGCGCGCCACTTCGACTAGGTCAATGCCAATGCCGATGATCACGATAGCTGGAGCCGCCCGAGGCTCGTGCTGCGCGCGACCCCTTCCCGGTCGGGGCCTTGGCGCAGCAGCAGCCTACCTGTGCATGATGACCGGCGTGCCGACCATGATCGTGTCGAAAAGCTCGAGGGCGTCCTTGTTATACATGCGGATGCAGCCGTGGCTAACAGCCCGGCCGATGGAGCTGGGGCGGTTGTTGCCGTGTATGCCGATCACGTGCCCCTCGTCGCCCACGGCGGAAGTGCCCATCCAGCGCGGCCCGAGGGGATTGCTGGGCCCCGGAGGCACCAGGCGTCCGGTGCTCAGCGAGCGCCAGGAGGGCCACACCACCTTGTTGGCGATGTGGAAGCGTCCCAGAGGGGTATTGACCCCGGCGCCGACGCACACGGGATAGGTCTTGACCGTGCGCCCCAGGTACTTCAGCGTCAAGGTCCGCTGGGTGCGGTTGATGTAGATCTCGTACAGCTCGGCTTCCTCGCGCACCGGCACTTGCTGGCCGGCCACAGCAATGGTCGCGCGGCCCTCTTCATCGTAGGTGACGGGCAGGCCGTAGACCTCACCGAAATCGTCCAGCGAGAGGTAGAAGGTTCCGCCGACCAGGCGCGTGGGCAGCTTCGTTTCCAGCTCGCGCTCATTGCGCAGGTAGCGGCGCGTGTCAGCCTGGTACTCCAGCAGCCCCTCGCGGCTGATGGTCTGGGCGCGTTGGTTGGCCTCGTCCCAGCCGGTCATCCCCTTGACCAGGGTCATGCCGTCGTTCAGGGCCACGTACAGTTTGCCGTCCAGCTTCTTGGCGACGAGGAACTGCTGCTTCTGGGCCGCCGCGGGCAGCACGGGCTCGGGGTCGCCGGCTGAGTCGGGAACGTCGGTCACCACCTGCGCACGCACAGAGGCGAAAGCGCTGGACGCCAGCGCTGGGGCAGCCGGGAAATCGGGGCCGAAAGCAGCGCCGCAGGAGCCAACAGCCGCCTCCACAGGAGCCGGACTCTCTGCCGCTGCCAGGGACTGGATCACCGCGCTGTCGGCCACGCGCAGGCCGAGGATCAGCCCAACCAGCACGCCCAGCGGCACAAGGCCGCGTACCACGGGCCGACTTGCTGCGAATCGCCGCGCCAGCATCGTTCAGGCACCAGTTGACCAATGAGGCTGCGCCGATGATATCACGTGGTGCTCGCAAATGTCAACTCGGGGTAGCAACCCGGCCTCTGCGGTGCCTGGTGGCCGCGCGAACAGGGAAGCGCTGCTTCGCAGAGCAGTGCGAGCTTCTGCCCTGCGCGCTCAGTGTGCCAAGAGACCCTTCGCTGTCGCTCCGGGTGACAGTGCCCTACGGCTCTCCCCAATGCTCGCGCAGGTTGAGCCACTCGTTGCTCTCGGAGGCGACCACGTAGCCGGCGTCTATCTCCAGCTCGCGCAGGCCGTCCAGCCCGGTGGCGCCGTGGGTCGGCTGCTTGTTCCCCACCTGGTCGCACAGCGCCTGCATCTCGCCATCGAAGGTGATCTGGAACTCGCTGCGCGGGCCGTCGTGGGGGGTCTTGTGTATGACCTCCTCGCGGCGCTCGCGCGGATACAGGTACAGCCCGCCGGCGATGTCGCGCATGACTGCCTTGCCTTTGGTGCCCACATACTCGATGCGCAGCAGGTCGTGGAACCAGGCCGTCTGCGTCTGGCCCACTAACGTGCCCACCGAGCCATTCTGAAACCTGAGGGCCGCGGCCCGCGTGCGCTCGCCCTCGCGCTGGTCCATGCGGGCGGCCATCTCCGCCACGTCGCCGTTGAAGAAGCGGATGAGGTCAATGGTGTGGCTCCAGCAGGCCAGATGACAGTTGGCGTCGAGGTAGACGGGCTCCCCCATCTCGCCGGCCTGGATCATGTCGTGCAGCATCATAGCGTAAGGGCTATAGCGGTAGTTGAAGGCCATGCGCAGCAGCACGCCTGTGTCCATGCTCTTGCGCACCATGGCCTGGGCCTTGTCCACGTCGCCCGGCTGGACGTCGTACTGATTGGTGGCGGCGTAGATGGGCTTCTCCACCATGGCGGGGATGCCGGCCTCCAGGCACTGAAGCACAGGCTCGCAGTGGTCGGCCTCGCGGGTGCACACGTCGGCCACCTCAACTGACTCCTGGGCCAGCATCTGCTCCACGCTCGTGTAGGGCTTGCCGCCAAACTGCTCGGCGTGGCTGCGGGCCTTCTCCTCGACCAGGTCGCACATGGCCACGATTGCGGCGTCTTGCACCTTCTTCAGCCCGGCAATGTGGCTGCGGCTGACGCCCCCGCAGCCGATGATGGCAACGCGCACAGCCATTCAAGGTCCTCCCTTGCGCCGCTATGGGCGGGATCATACGCTCGGGGCCAAGGTTTCGCTGCCGCGAGCCCTCCCTCCTGCCGGGCCAGGCAAGACTGCCGGCTCCCGCCCAAGCTGGCCGCGAAGCGCGCCGACCAGGGCAACCAGACAGAAGGCTGTGGGGCGAGGCGGCCTGCGGGCGCTCAACTCTCCCGCAGCAGGTCGCGCAGGTAGTCGGTGAGTTCCTGGGTGAGCAGCCCGGGGATCTCTTCCAGGTGGGAGAGCTGAAGTACGCGGTGCAGGCCAGCGAGCTTGTCGCTTCTCTCCTGGGTCAGAATCTGGTGCGTAAGCAGGCGGCCCAGGTAGTGGCAGCGCTGCTTGAAGGCCTGGTCAAGGTCGGCCTCGAACCCCTCCACCAGGGCTGTGGGCGGCCCGTCGGCGAGGGTGAGTCCACACTGCGGACACTGCGCCAGGGCCTGGTCAAGTACGGCGTCTTCGGCCTGGCAGACGCGGGTGGCGCGGAGCAGCGCTTCCCGTCGCTCGTGAAACGCTGCGCCTCCGGGCATGCGCAGCGGTAGAATGGTGTCCAGACGCCGCAAGGCATCTATCTTCTGGGCAGACATCTCCACTCGCTTTCGCAGCGCCGCATGGATGGTGTGCACGCGTTGGTGGTGCTCTCGATATGCAGCCAGGTAATCCTGGCGGAAACGCAGGAATTGCTGACGGAGGCTGCTGACGAGCTGCGGGTTGCGGATGAGGCTGTGAAAGTCCAGTTGACGGTCAAGCAACAGCTTGGTGGAGGCCAGCTCGGCGCGCCTCACGGGCAGCACCACACCATCCAGAAACGCGCGCATGTCAATGACCTGGGCGCTAACCTCGCCACAGGCCTTCAGGACGTGCAGCCGCTCCAGCATGTTCCCCAGGCGGCCCGAATCGCCCTCACACAGTTTCGCCGCCCGCTGGGCAAACGCTTCGGGCTCTGCGCAGGGCGCCAACTGGGCCAGCGCGGCTAACAGCTCCTCATCGTCTGCGGGCAGAGCGGCAGCCAGACGCGGCGCCAACGTCTCGGCCACGAGGTGACGGACCTGGGCCACGTCGCGCCCAAGCTGGTCCAGAGCGGCGGCCAAGCGGGGCTGGCAGCCGCGCAGCTCCTCGGTGGAAGGCCTCTGGCTCAGGTCCGGCAGCAGCGCCCGCAGCCACTCAGCACAGGCCGCCGCGTCTGGCCCCTCCACGGCTCTCAACGCCAGGAAATGGCGGTACATACCGGGGACCCATGCCACCTGACCTACGTTCGCGCTGGTCAGCCAGGTTTCTGCGAACGGTTGGCCCGCCCGCGTGAGGAGTTGGTGCCCGGGTGCCAACTCGATGCAGCAGGTGGGCGCGCCCTGATACACGAGAAGCATCAGGTACAGGGCGACCAGATCGCCAGGCAGGCCACGGGGCGGCGCGGTCAGTTCGCAGCAAAGCGTCTGAAGCTCAACGGGGCCGGCGGCGAGCCTTTCGGCTATCGTCTGTATCAGGGGAGCGCGGTGGGGCGTCAGCTCCTGCGGGCGCACAGGGTCAGCCAAGTGCAACCCCGCGCCGAAGCGGCCCACAGCGGCCTTCTGCGCCTTGGTTGCGCCCGGCCAATCCCTGTAACCGTAGTAGAGATCGGCCAGGTCGTCGCTGCTCAGAGGCCGATCGGTGCGGAAGGCGCCAGGGTCAATGAGGGTGGGCAGCTCATAGTAAGCATGGCGCAGCAACGGCACGGCCAGGGCTGCCTCGCGGCGCTCCTCGGGCTGCTCGAAAACGTCGCGGGGGTCGAAGGGCAGCCCGGCGGGGGTGGCGATGGCGCCCCGTTGGTAGGCGGCCTGCTGGTGGCCCTGGAGGGCAGCAAAGGCCGAGGAGGCGTGCTCGCACAAGTGCGCTGCCGCCTGCTCGTCCAGGGCTGCCAGCCGCGCCCGGAGCAGGTCGCAGGCTGCACATTCGCAGGCCGCCTCCAGCTCCTCGCGGGAGGGCGCACCCGGCACGCAGACGGCGATGCGCTCATCGGCGATCTCGTCGGCGGGAACCACGAAGGGAGCGGCGAGGTAGATGAGGCGGAACGCGCTCTCGGAGCCCAATGGCCGGTTGAACTCGGTGGGCCACTTGGAGGCCAGGGCGGCATCGCCCTCGTGCAGAAGGCCCCAGAACGGCACGTGCCGCTTGGCTCCCAGCTCGTCCAACCTCAGACTCGCGAACAGCCCTCCCGTCAACCCCTCGGCGGGCGGGGCCGCGCACAGCATACGGCTCCAATGGTGCGCCGGGTCCGCCTGCTGCGCGGCCTCCGCTTTCGCCTCCGCCAGAATGCTCTGCCAGCGGCCTTCGGCCTGGTTCAATGCCACTCCAGCACCTCCCAAAGGCCGCTCGGTCGCGTCGCGAGCCACACCCAGGGGCACAAGCCAGCCAACACGGGGCGCGCTCGATCAGCAACCGAGCCGCTCGCCTTCAGCCGTCCGTGGCGCGCTGACGAAATGGAGCTCCGGCGGGGAAAACGAGGCAACCCAGGCCACGCGAGCAACTGGGCCTCCGGCTAGGCCACCAGCCCCGCCACGGTCTTGGCATCCAGCCGCTTGACCAGCTCCACAACCAGCTTCACCGCGTTGTCGAAGTCATCGGCGTGCATGACCCCCGTATGGCTGTGGATATGCCGCGTGGGCACGCCGATGACCAGGGAGGGGACTCCGCGCGCGTGCACGTGGATGCGACCGGCATCCGTGCCACCGCGCGGCATCAGGGCAGTGGCGTAGGGGATCTTCTTCTTCGTGCAGACCTCGATGGCTAGCTCGCGCAGGCGGAAGTTGGGGATCGCGGAGCCCTCAAACAGGTAGATGGCCGGCCCGCCGCCCAGCTTCACTTCGCTCTCCTGGTCCGAGATGCCGGGCACGTCCCCAGCGATGGCCACCTCCATGATGAGGGCTACGTCGGGCGCTATGGCGTACGCGCTGGTCTGCGCCCCGCGCAGGCCCACCTCCTCCTGCACGGTGCCCACGCCATAGACGATGTTGAGGTGCTTCTGACCCTTGAGTGCCTTCAGCGCCTCGACGAACATGGCCACACCCACGCGGTCGTCGAAGGCCTTGCCCGCCAGGAGCTTGCGGTTGGACAGCCGCGTGAATGGGCTCCAGGGCACGACGGGGTCGCCCGGGCGGATGCCGAACTTGGCGCTGGCCTCCTTCTGGTCCTTGGCGCCCACGTCAATGAACATGTCCTTGAGCTTGCAGACCTTGCTGCGCTCTTCGTCTTCGAGCAGATGCGGAGGCTTGGAGCCGACGATGCCATGCACCGGGCCCTTCTGCGTCTGGATGACCACGCGCTGCGCCAGGAGCACCTGGTCCCACCAGCCGCCCAGCGGCAGGAACTTGACGAAGCCCTCCTTGGTGATGAGCTGGACTATGAACCCGATCTCGTCCATGTGTCCAGCCAGCATGACCTTGGGGCCGCCCCGGCCGCCATCCCTGGCGCAGATCACGCTGCCCAGGTTGTCCCGGGACACCTCGGTGAAGTCACCGAGGGCCTTGACCACGAGCTGGGCCACCTGGTCCTCGAACCCGGGCACGCCGTTGACCTCGGTCAGCTCCCGCAGCAGCTCGACAGTGGCCTCTTTCACGGTTGGCTTCTCCTGGCTCTGAATGCGGCTGCGCGGGTGATTCTACCGGGCATAGGCGCACAAGTCAAGGCGGCTGCTGTCTAGCCCTGTAGCTAACTTGACGCTGCGGTGGGGCGCGGGTATAATCGCAGCAACGTATGCCCACTAGAGACGACATCACTGACAACATCGAGGCCCTGATCGAGGCCCTGCCGCCGCGAGTGCAGGAGGGGCTGGACGCGCGCGGGGGTGTCTCCGACCTGCTGGAGGTCGTTCTGGACCTGGGCCGGCCCCCGGAGGCGCGCTTCCCCGAGGAGTTCGTGCTCCTGAACGGCCAGAGCGTCAGCCAGCCCGACCTGGACTACGTGGTGGCCCGGGTGGGCGAGTTCGGCGGCGACAACCGCGCGGGCATCGAGCGCACGCTGCACCGCATCTCGGCCATACGCAATCGCAGCGGCCGGGTAGTGGGGCTGACCTGTCGCGTAGGGCGGGCGGTGTATGGGACCATAGACATCATCCGCGACGTGGTGGAGACAGGGCGCAACATCCTGCTGCTGGGCCGGCCGGGCGTGGGCAAGACGACCAAGCTGCGGGAGGTCGCGCGGGTTCTGGCCGACGACTTCGACAAGCGCGTGGTGGTGGTGGACACCTCCAACGAGATCGCCGGCGATGGCGACATTCCCCACCCCGCCATCGGCCGCGCCCGGCGCATGCAGGTGAAGTCGCCCGAGAAGCAGCATGACGTGATGATCGAGGCAGTGGAGAACCACATGCCCGAGGTCATCATCATTGACGAGATCGGCAACGAGGCCGACGCCTTCGCCGCCCGCACGATTGCCGAGCGCGGGGTGCAGTTGGTAGGCACGGCCCACGGCAACACCCTGACCAACCTCTACCAGAACCCGACCCTGTGCGACTTAGTGGGGGGCATCCAGGCGGTCACCCTGGGGGACGAGGAGGCGCGGCGGCGCGGCACGCAGAAGACGGTGTTGGAGCGCAAGGCGCCGCCTACCTTCGACACCGTGGTGGAGATCCTGGATATAGACCGTCTGGCCATTCACCACGATGTGGCCGCCACCGTGGACGCGCTGCTGCGAGGAGAGATCGTCCGGTCCGAGATACGCGTGCGCAACGAGCAGGGCGAGATCGAGGTCGTCCGGGAGGGCGACCAACCTCAGCCAGCAGGCGAAGTGGAAACGGTTCATGCGCCCGATTGGCTGCCGGAGGTAGCGCGCATCTACCCGTCCGGAATCAGTCGCGGCCGCATGGAGAAGGCCATCCGGGAGCTGCGCGCTCCGGCGACGGTGGTGATGAACGCCGAGGAGGCCGACCTGGTTATCGCCCTGGCTGGCCAGCGCGGCAAACGGCCCCCCGGCCGGGCGCCGCTGTTCACGGTGCGCAGCAACACCTACGGGCAAATCTATGCCTGCCTGCGCCAGATATTCGACATCCAGGATACTCCGCGAGAGCAGGCTGCCCTGGAAGAGGCGGCCGAGGCCGTGGAGCGCGCGCTGAGTTCGCAGCAGCCGGTGGAGCTGTTGCCCCAGAACGCCTACATCCGTCGCCTGCAACATGAGTACGTGACCAAGCACAACCTGCGTTCTGACAGCGTGGGGAAGGACCCACGGCGGCGGGTGCGGGTCTCTCCCATATAGCCGTGCCGAACACGCCGGGCTGCTGGCCGGCGGGCAGGAAGGACACTTCGGTGGCGGGCAAGTTCATCACCATTGAAGGCCCCGAAGGCTGCGGCAAGAGCACGCAGATGGCCCTGCTGGACGAGCACCTGTGGCAGCGGGGCATCAAGGCCGTGCTCACCCATGAGCCTGGGGGCACGCGGGTCGGGGAGCAGATACGGCAGATTCTGCTCAACCGAGAGACCCGCAACATGGACGCCATCTGCGAGCTGCTGCTGTTTGAGGCTTGCCGCGCTCAGCACCTGGCGGAGGTGGTGCGCCCGGCGCTGGCCGCGGGCAAGGTGGTCATCTCCGACCGCTTCTCGGCCTCGACCTTCGCCTATCAGGGCAGCGCCTTGGGCCTGGGACAGGAAATGGTGCGCGTGGTCGAGCAGTTGGCTACCACCAACCTCCAGCCGGACCTCACCGTCATCCTGGACATTGACCCGGCCGAGGGGCTGCGTCGGAAGGGCAGCGGAACCTTGCCCTTTGACCGCATCGAGGGGCGGCCGTTGACCTTCCACCAGGCGGTGAGGGTGGGATACCTGGAATTCGCACGCGCCCATCCCCGTTTCGTCCAGGTATTGGACGGGACGCAGCCCATAGCGGTCGTGCGCGCGCAGGTGGCCGCGGCTGTAGACGCCATCCTGCCGGGCTAGGCACGAAGCCATGCCTTTCTCCGACATCGTGGGCCACGAGCGTTGCCTGGCGGTGCTGCGCAAGGCGTTGGACAGCGCCCGCCTGCCGCACGCCTATCTGTTCTGCGGCCCCGAGCGCGTGGGCAAGACGACCACGGCGTTGGCGTTCGCCCAAGCGGCCAACTGCACGAACTTGCGCGGCAACGGCAGCGCGGATGCCTGCGGCGAGTGCCCTTCGTGCCGCCTGGTCGCGGCGGGCACTCATCCCGAGGTGCGGGTCATCGGGCCGCTGCTCAGGCTGGAGGGCCACGACGAGGAGGCAGCCCTGGACGTGTACGTCGAGGGCACCATGATCCGCACCGAGCAGATCGGCGAGCTTATCCGGCAGGCGAATATGACCATCGTGGGGGGCAAACGCAAGGTGTTCGTGGTGACCAGAGCCGAGGCCATGAACGAGGCCTCAGCCAACCGCCTGCTGAAGACCCTGGAGGAGCCGCCGGGGGCAACCACGTTCATCCTGACCACGCCCGCGCCCTCCCAGCTCCTGCCGACCATACAGTCGCGCTGCCAGCCGGTGCGTTTCGGGCCCGTACCGGACGCGCAGGCAGTCGAGGGCCTGACACGTGAGTTCCCTGCTGTGGCCCCGGAGCGCATCCGTGCCGCCGTAGCGCTCTCCGGCGGCCGCTACGGCTGGGCCCGGCGAGCCCTGGCCAACGCAGGCCTGTTGGCCTTACGCGACGAATTGCTGGGGGTGGCGGCTTCCCTGCCTGCGCGCCGCTTGGTGGAGGGCCTGCGCGTGGCCGAGAGCCTGGCCGACCTGGCCCAGCGGTGGTGGCTGACCAGCCAGGAGAGCGAGATGGGCGCGGAGCTGCTCAAGCGCAGCCGCGACCGCCTCCTGCGGGCCAACGTCGGCGAGCTGCTGGACGTGCTGCTGTCCTGGTATCGGGACCTGGTGCTGCTGGGCAGCGGGGCCGACGCTTCGGCTCTAGCCAATGCTGACCGGGCCGAGGCGCTGCGGGCAGCCGGCGCCCACTACCCGCCTGCCCAGGCCCAGGCAGCCGCCGCTCTGTGCCGCGACATGAAGCGCTACCTCCAGGTGGGCAATGCCAACCTGCGCCTGGCCTTGGAGGTCTTGGCGACCAGGCTGATTGAGCTGAGCGCCAAGCAGGCGCGCTGAACCCCTAGAGATGAACCGAGCAGGAGATGGACGATGATCAACCGCGCGCTGGCTCAGGTAGACCACGAGATGGCCAAGGTCTTGGCAGGGGAGCTGGACCGCCAGCAACATACGCTGGTCATGATCCCCTCGGAGAACTACGCCAGCAAGGCCGTGCTGCAAACTGCCGGCTGCATCATGACCAACAAGTACGCCGAGGGCTACCCGGGCCGGCGCTACTACAACGGCTGCGAGTTCATGGATCGGGCCGAGAGCCTGGCCATCGAACGCGCCCGAGACCTGTTCCGGGCTGATCATGCCAACGTGCAGCTACACACCGGGTCGCAAGCCAACATGGCGGCCTACTACGCCCTGCTGAAGGCGGGTGACACCATCCTGGCCATGAGCGTGGACCAGGGCGGGCACCTGACCCACGGGGCCAAGATAAACTTCTCCGGGCGCTACTACGACTGCGTTTTCTACGGGGTCAACCGCGAGACGGAGCGGGTGCACTACGACGAGGTGCTGGAGATAGCCAAACAGCGCAAACCAAAGCTCATTGTCACCGGCGCCAGCGCCTACCCGCGCATCCTGGACTTCCAGAAGTTCAAGGAGATTGCCGACGAGGTCGAGGCTTACCTGATGGCGGACATCGCGCACATTGTGGGGCTGATCGCGGCCGGCTCACATCCCGACCCCGTGCCCGTCTGCGACGTGGTCACCACCACGACGCACAAGACTTTGCGGGGGCCGCGCGGGGCCCTGATCCTGTGCAAGGAGAAGTGGGCGAAGGCCATAGACCGGGCGGTCTTCCCGGGCGTGCAGGCCGGGCCGCTCATGCACGTGATCGCGGCCAAGGCGGTCTGCTTCAAGGAGGCGCAGGAGTTCGGCTTCCGGGAGTACCAGCGGCAGATCATCCGCAACGCCCAGGTGCTGGCCCAGACCCTGGTGGAGGAGGGCTTCCGGCTGGTGACGGGTGGCACCGACAACCACCTCATGCTGGTGGACCTCACCGACAAGAACATGACCGGCCGGCAGGCCGCCGACGCCCTGGAGCGGGCGGGCATCTGCGTCAACAAGAACCTGATCCCCTTCGACACGCGCTCACCCATGGAGACCAGCGGCATACGGCCTGGCACTCCCGCCCTCACTACCCGGGGGATGAAGGAACCCGAGATGGCCCTCATCGGCAAGCTCATGGCGCGGGTGCTGCGCACCCCGGACGATATGTTCGTGATCAACGAGGTGCGGCAGCAGGTGCGCGAGTTGTGCGAGCAGTTCCCCATTTACGAGGACCTGTAGGCAGATGACGGGCGCTGAGCGTGCTAGCGGTTACCACCAAGCCGTCGCCTACCTGAACACCCTGGTTGACTACGAGAAGCGGCTGGGCTTCAGCTACGACGCCAGCCGCTTCAGCCTGGCGCGCCCGGCAGCGGTTCTGGGGTTGCTGGGCCGGCCGCAGGATCAGTTCCGGTCGCTGCACATCGCGGGCACCAAGGGCAAGGGCTCCACGGCGGCGATGGCGGCCAGCATCCTGCGAGCCGCGGGACACTCGGTGGGCCTCTACACGTCTCCCCACCTGTGCTGCTTCCGCGAGCGCATAGCCGTCAACGGAGAGCCAATCACCCGGGAAGACCTGGCCACACTGGTGCCCAAGGTGCGCCGGGCCATTGAGCAGGTCGAGGCGGAGGGGGCCTACGGCAAGGTCACCTACTTCGAGGCCCTGACGGCGCTGGCTTTCCTGCACTTCGCCAACAGCCGAGTGGACTATGTGGTGGCCGAGGTGGGCCTGGGCGGGCGGCTGGATGCCACCAATGTGCTCGCGCCCGCCGCCTGTGCCATTGCCACCGTAAGCTACGATCACACCGACGTGTTGGGCCGCGAGTTGGCCGCCATCGCTGCCGAGAAGGCCGCCATCATCAAGGAGGGCGTGCCCGTCATCGTTGGGCCGCAGCCGGCCGAGGCCTGGCCGCCGATCCTCGAGGCCGCTGCCGCCAAGGCGGCTAGCCTGGCCATGGTAGACCTGGTCGGCACAGGGGCGCCCTCGACCGCGTCGGTGCAGGGGGCAGTGGTTATCCGCGCCACGCCGGGCCCAGCGAGCCTGGACGGGCAGCCATTTGCCGTCGAGACGCCAGGCCTGCGCGTTGAGGGTGAGCTGCCGCTCCTGGGGGCGCACCAGGTCGGCAATGCGGCCGTCGCGGTGGGACTGGTTGGCAGTTGCGGAGCCAACGTACGCGGGCTCACGGAAAGGGTCGTCGGACAGGGGCTACAGGAGGTCTGCTGGCGAGGGCGCTTTCAGGTGGTCAGGCGCCAGCCGCTGGTAGTGCTGGACGCTGCCCACAACGGCGACTCGGCCCGGGCGCTGCGGCGCACGTTCGAAAGCGCCGGCCCGCCCAGCCCCACCGTTCTGGTGCTGGGCGTGCTGGCTGACAAGAACCTGCGCGACATTGCCGAGCAACTGTGCCCCCTGGCCAGTCAGGTGGTACTGTGCTCGCCCGACAGCCCACGTGCGCTGCCGGTGGGGGTAATGCAGAAGAGGCTGGCGGACATCTTCCCCCAGGCGGTGGCGGCTGGCAGCCTGGCTGAGGGCATCGAGAAGGCGCTGGAGCTGGCAGGCCGTGAGGGCGCGGTGCTGGTGACGGGCTCGGTGTACCTGGTAGGGGAAGCGCTGCGCTACTTCGGGCTGTGTCCCGGCGAGGAGCCGGCCTAGGATGGAAAAGCAGGAGGCACCGGAGCGCAAGCGGCGCCCGCTGACGGCCCTGGACCTGGGCAAGGCCGGCTGCCTGGCCGTCCTCATCGGCTTCTGCGTCTTCGCCGTCCTTACCCTCCAGCGGCACGGCGGGCAGAACCGGCCCTGGGTGAAGTGCCTGAGCAACATGATAGAGGTCTACAAGGCCACCAAGATATACGCGGCGGACCACGGCGAGCACCTGCCGCCGGCCGAAAGCTGGTGCGACGCCCTGGAGCGGCCCTATCTGGGAACCCAGGCCTTCTTCTACTGCCCGGAGCAGCCAACGGCTTACGGCTACGCGATGAACTCTGACCTCAGCGGCGCGCGCCTGGACGCGGTGACCGATCCCCATGGGACCCCGCTCTACTTCGAGTCAGACGCGGGCTGGCCCAACGCGGCCGACCCAGTCCTCAGCCTCCCTGACCCTCCACGGCACCCGGTCGGCAACAACCTGATCTTCCCGGACGGCCATTATGAGGTCTGGAAAGGAACCCGGCGGTAAGCCCTGGAAATACGCGCACGGGTTCGCTCGGGACGGTGGATCGGAGGCGATGCAATGCTGCGCAATGCACTGTACTTTGGCGACAACCTGGAGGTGCTGCGGAAGCACATCGCGGACAGGTCGGTTGACCTGGTCTACCTTGACCCGCCGTTCAACAGCCGGCGCGCGTATAACCTCATCTTCCGCGCCCCAACGGGTGAGGAATCGGCGGCGCAGATGAAAGCCTTCAGTGACACGTGGCGATGGAACCCGGCGACCCAGAGGAGCTACGAAGAGATCGCCGCCTCCGGGCAAGCAAAGCTGAACGAGCTGCTGCGCGGGTTCATGGATGTTCTGGGCCGCAATGATGTGATGGCTTACCTCGTGATGATGGCGGTGCGCCTCATTGAGCTGCATCGGGTGCTCAAGGATACGGGCTCCATCTACCTGCACTGCGATCCTGCCACCAGCCACTACCTCAAGACAGTGATGGATGTGATATTCGGGCCCACAAACTACCGCGGCGAGATCGTTTGGCAGCGTACGAACGCCCATTCTAATGTGCAAAGGAGCTTCGGTCGGATCCACGATACGGTTCTTTACTACTCGAAGTCAGCAGACTTCAAGTGGCGGATGCAATACGCCCCATACTCCGAGGAGTACCTGGCAATATCGTACCGTCATGTCGAGCCGGAGACCGGACGGCACTACGCCCTTCGCGACCTCACGGCGGCCATGTCGCGAGCTTCCACCGGGCAGATCTACGAATGGCAGGGCGTGCGGCCCCCGCCCAGTCGCTGCTGGGCATGTCGCCGTGAGCAGATGGAGGCCTGGGACGCTCAAGGCCGGATCCACTACAGTCGCAGCAACTACCCCAGGCTCAAGGTCTATCTGGACGAAATGCCGGGCGTGCCTTTGCAGGACATCTGGACGGACATTGCGCCGCCAGGCCCCGCGGAGCGCCTCGGGTTCGAGACGCAGAAGCCGGAGAAGCTCCTGGAACGCATAATCCTCACAAGCACGGACGAGGGCGATGTGGTGCTCGACCCCTTCTGTGGCTGCGGCACGGCGGTGGTGGCCGCGCAGAGCCTGAAGCGTGTTTGGCTCGGCATTGATATCACGCACCTGGCCATCGCGCTCGTTAAGAGCCGTGTGGGGCGCGCTTTTGGCACGTCGGAAGGCCCCTTCCGCGACTACCAAGTGGTCGGGGAGCCCACCGACGAAGCCGGTGCCCGAGCCCTCGCGGAGCAGGACCGCGACCAGTTCCAATGGTGGGCGCTCAGCCTCATCGAAGCGCAGCCAGCCACCGGGGAGCGCAGACGCGGCCCCGACCGAGGAGTGGACGGCGTGGTCAACTTCATTGATGACCCAACGAAGGCCGCCGCGAAGATCGTGGTGCAGGTCAAGAGCGGGATGGTCCACGTGAAGGATATACGCGAGTTCATCCAGGTCGTGCGTACGCAGCGGGCTGCCATGGGGTTCTTCTTGACCCTGGAGGCACCCACTCGCCCAATGCTCGCTGAGGCGGCAGGGGAAGGGTTCTACCAAGACCGCCTGGGGCGACAGTACCCACGGCTTCAGGTCCTGACGGTAGCGGACATCCTGCGCGGCCAGAGCTTTCGCGCTCCTGTCGGCGGCCGCATCCCGCACATCAAGCCAGCCAACAGGGCCTCAAAGCAGGGGTCGCTGCTCGACGCCTAGCTCCAGGTCCGCGCGCGGACACGTTCAGGCGGGAGGCCCCCTGTGACATCCGCTGATGTCGTAGACCCACGCGCCATCCCCGTCACCCACCTCGACGACGAGGCGCTGGCGGCGGAACTGGACAAGCACGGCGTGGTGCTCACGCCCGGCGAGGCGCGGCAGATAGCCGGGGCGCTGGGCCGGGACCCCACGTTGGTGGAGCTGCACATCTTCAACGTGGAGTGGAGCGAGCACTGCTCCTACAAGTCCAGCCGCGCGACGCTGAAGGAGTTCCTGCCCACCACCGGCCCCAATGTCATCATGGGCCCGGAGGAAGACGCAGGCATCATCGAGTTGGGCACGTTCGGCGGCAAGCGCTACGGCGTGGTCATCGCTCACGAGAGCCACAACCACCCCTCCCAGATTCTGCCCAACGAGGGCGCGGCTACCGGCATAGGCGGCATTGTGCGCGACGTGGACTGCATGGGCGCCGTGGTGGTGGCCACAGCCGACCCGCTGCGCTTTGGCGACCCCAAAGGGCAGCATGCCGACCGCACGCGCTGGGTCGTGCACGGCGTGGTGGACGGCATCTGGCAATACGGCAACGCCCTGGGGGTGCCCAACCTGGCCGGCGACGTGGTCTTCGCCGACTCGTTCGACGAGAACTGCCTGGTCAACGTGGTGGCCATCGGCATCGTGGCCGAGGACGAGATCATCCATAGCGCGGTGCCGCCCCAGGCTGCCGAAGAGCCTTACGACGTGATCCTGGTCGGCAAGCCGACCGACGATTCGGGCTTCGGCGGCTCGGCCTTCGCCAGCAAGATACTGGGCGACGAGGAGGAGAAGGCGGAGGACCGTGGGGCGGTGCAAGTGCCCGACCCGTTCCTGAAGAACGTGCTGCTGATGCGCAAGGCCAACGAGGACGTGCGCCGCGCGGCCCGCGAGCAGGGCGTCGCCATCGGCATCAAGGACATCGGCGGTGGCGGCCTGGCCTGCGGCTCCTCGGAGATTGGCGCCATGGGCGGCTTCGGCGTGGATATTGACCTGGAGAAGGTCCACGTGGGTCTGGAGAACCTGCTGCCCGAGACCATCACCTGCGCCGAGACCCAGGAGCGCTATGTCCTGGCCGTGCCCCGGCGCTTCACCCCGACTGTCCTGCGAATCTACAACGAGGACTGGGACCTGCCCAGCATCTACGAGGGCGCGCGCGCCTCGGTCATCGGCCAGGTCACCAAGGACAAGCAGTACGTGCTGCGGTTCAAGGGCAAAGTGGTGGCCGACGCGCCCATCGAGTTCGTTACGGGCGGCATTCGCTACGAGCGAGAGGCGAGGCCACGTAAGTACGAGGGGACAGAGCCCCACTTCGCGCAGCCTGAGGACCTGAGCGCCGTGCTGCTGGAGATGCTGGGCAGCGACAACGTGGCCTCGCGCGAGTACATCTACCGGGCCTACGATACCGAGGTGCAGGGCAACGCCGTGGTGCGCCCCGGCGAGGCCGATGCGGGCGTCATCGCGCCGCTGGAGGGCGAGACGGTAGGCGTGGCCCTGGCCGTGGACGGCAATCCGTTCTACGGGGCCATCTCGCCGTACTGGGCGGGGGCGAACGCGGTGGCCGAGTGCATGCGCAACGTGGCCGCCGTGGGGGCCGTGCCCAGCGGCCTGACCGACTGCCTGAACTTCGGCAACCCTGAGAAGCCCGAGGCCTTCTGGGAGTTCCGGGAGTCCGTGCGGGGGCTGTCGGAGGCCGCCAGGCGCATCTGGCTGAAGGGCTACCAGAACACTCCCGTGCCCATCATCTCCGGCAACGTGAGCCTGTACAACGAGTCGGCCAGCGGCCGCGCCGTCCTGCCCTCGCCCATCATCGCCTGCATTGGGCTCATGGACGACTACAGCAAGGCCGTGACCATGCAACTCCGGCGTCCGGGCAACGTACTGCTGCTGCTGGGCGAGAGGTACGACGAGCTGGGCGGCTCGGAGTACTACCGCCTGGTGGCAGGGACGCTGGGCGCCAAGGTGCCACAAGTCCGATTCGAGCAAGAGCGAGCCAACCTCTACACGGTCATTGACGCCATTGACCGTGGGCTGGTGGCTTCGTGCCACGACATCTCTAACGGCGGGGTGCTGTGCACGCTGGCCGAGATGTGCATGGGCGGGTACGCGCAGGGCAACTACGGAGCCGAGATCGTCGTCGAGCCGATGGCCAACGGCCTGCGGCCCGACAAAGCCCTGTTCAGCGAATCGGGCGGCTTCGTGCTGGAGGTGGCGCCGGAGAGCCTGGGCCGCGTGAGGGAGATTGCCGCCGGCTACGGCACGCAGGTCATCGAGATCGGCCGCGTGACCGCGCAGCCGGCCTTGACAGTCATGCAGGACGGCCGGGAGCTGGTCACCTGTAGCCTGGACGACATGAAGGCCGCCTGGACCGGTGGTCTGGCGAAGGTGCTGGCCTGAGTGGCGCACGGACCAACCTGTAGGAGGCAGCTCCAGCCTGTCCTGAGCTTGCCGAAGGGCTGCCGACTTGCCGTTCGTCTCATGTCATTCTGAGCGAAGCGAAGAATCTCGGAATTGCCTTCGGCACGCCGTCGGCGCAATCGAGCCGTTACTGCGGGAAGACCCTGTGCGGCAATACTACGTCTACGTCATGAGCAACAAGTCGAAAACGCTCTACGTGGGCGTCACCAACGACCTCGAGCGCCGGGTCAGCGAGCACAGGAACGGGCTTGTCCGCGGGTTCACAAAGCGCTACCGCGTCAGACGGCTGGTCTACTATGAGGCAACCGGTAGCATCGAGGCGGCCATCGCCCGGGAGAAGCAGATCAAGGGGTGGCTGCGGGAGAGGAAGGTCGCGCTGATCGAGTCGGCCAACCCGGAGTGGGAGGACCTGGCCCGCGAGTGGTTTGGGCAAGATACCAGCGGAAGACAACGAGGGGTGCCCTGATCGGCGCGCCAAGTTTCGTCCGAGATTCTTCGCTTCGCTCAGAATGACAAGTGGCAAACGGCAAGTCGCGGCGAGGACGCCGCTCCTACAAACGGCACGGACGTTTCGGCAGCCCTTCGGCAAGCTCAGGACAAGCAAGCTGCCGAAACACCGGAAGAGGCCCGTCGGGCAAGAATGCCCGACCTACGTAATCACTGCGCAGGTCGGCCATTTGCCTAAGCCCGGCTTCGCCGGGCCGGCATCCCGGCCCCGACGCCAGTGGCGTCGGGGCTCAGGGACTTGGCCGACCAGGGAGGCTGGAGGCAACACACTGATGGCCGAGACTGACGGCCACCGCATCGCCTTGATCCAATTCCCCGGCTCCAATTGCGAGCAGGAGACGAAGCGCGCCGCCGAGGCGGCCGGGCTAAAGGTGGATATGTTCCGCTGGAACCGCAGCGCCGAGCTGCTCAGGCAGTACGACGGCTACATCATCGGCGGCGGCTTCTCTTACCAGGACCGGGTTCGTGCGGGCGCCATTGCCACCAAGGAGCCCATCGTGCGGACGCTCTTCGAGGAGGCCCTGGCCGGCAAGCCGGTTCTGGGCATCTGCAACGGCGCGCAGGTCCTGGTGGAGGCCGGGTTGGTGCCGGGCCTGGAGCCAGGCAAGGTGGAGATGGCGCTGGCGCCAAATCGCGTGGACCCGGCGCGCAGAATTGCAGGCTTCTGCTGCAAGTGGACCTGCTTGAAGCTCACCAGCACGCCGGGCCGCTCAGTCTTCACGTCTGGGATGCGGGCCGGCGTCGTCTGGCCGGCGCCCATCGCCCACGGCGAGGGACGCTTCACCACCCGCGACGAGGGCCTGCTGGAGAAGCTGATCGCCAACCACCAGGTCGTGTTCCGCTACTGCACAGCCACCGGCGAGGTGGTGGACGATCCGGTCGTCAACCCTAACGGGGCCCTGGACAACATCGCCGGGATCTGCAACCCGCAGGGCAACGTCCTGGCCATGATGCCGCACCCGGAGAGGTGCAGTTGGCTGCGGCAGATTCCCTACGAGATCGGGGGCGAGTGGGCCCAGCGGCGGGAGGCGGGCAGGGGCAATGTCCGGGCGCTAGCTGAGCCGGGACCCGGCCGCCCCATCTTCGCCTCGCTGAGAGCCGCCCTGCTGGTGCCGGCGTAGGGAGCGGCGGATGGCGCTAGATTCTTCGCTTCGCTCAGAATGACAGTGTGCCTAGAGAATGACAGTGTGCCTAGAGAATGACAGTGCGCCTAGAGAATGACAGTGCGCCTAGAGGTGTGCCATGCGCGTGGACGTGGAGCTTCGCGTGCGGCTCAAGATCCCCGACGTAACGGCGCTGACGGCCAGGAGCGCTCTCCAGCGGCGGCTGGGGCATGCCGAGACGCTGCTGGACCTGGAGCGGGCCGACTACTGGCGCCTGAGCCTGGAGGCGGCGGACGAGCAGACGGCGTTGGGGCTGGCCAAGCAGCTGGCCGAGAAGACCAACCTCTTCGTCAACCCGAACAAGCACACGTACAGCCTGTGGAGCGCCACGGCTGCCGAAGGCGGACCCAGCTCGGGCCCGCCCTTCAGGATCAATGTGCTGGTCACCTCGCCCGAGGACTCGCAGGGCGAGGCAGCGTGTGCTGCCCTTCGGGGACGGCTAGGCTACGGCGACCGGGTGCTGGACGTGGCCAGCGGAGTGTTGTGGACCCTCACCATCAACGCGGACGACTTGGCCCAGGCCGAGCATCTGGCACGGGAGATGACCGTGACCGAGCGGATTGACCGGGGGCTGCTCGTCAATCCACACTACCAGGACTTCGCCATAGCGGCGGCCTAGCCCAAGGCCAGGCCTGTCAGCACCCCGAGCGCAGCCCTCTCTCTCGCATGCGGCGGATGAAGGCTTCGCGGCCGCCGGATCCGCCGAAACGAGCCCTCATCTCCTCGGGACTCATGCCCGGCATGCCCGGTCCGCGACTGGGCCCGCTCATCTCGGGTCCTCTGGCCTCTGTGCCCCCGGACGTCGTCTTCGTGCCCTCCTTGGGCGCATTGGCGCCCAACGCGAGTTCCCTGGTCTGGCCGTACTTCTCGACTTTGACCGCCTTCGCGCGAATGTCGAGCACCCTGGCGCCAAACGCCTCTTCCCCCTTGCCCGCATATCTGCCCTGGCCGGTGTTGGTGTCGGTGATCAGCGCCTGTAGCCGCCCCCGCCCGCGCTCCACCACGCCAGTCATGGCCAGGTTGGCGAAGGGGTCCGGCTTGGGCGGCGGGCCGAACGTACGGGTCGGAGGGGGAACGACGGTGGGGATGTTAAGCCCGGGGACCGGAGCTGGCGCAGGCTCCGTGACCAGGGGCTTGAAGACGTTGCGGTCGGTGATGGCCCGGTACTGGGCGAAGGGCTTCTCCTCGTTGCCCTGTTGTCCGCCATGTGCGCGAGGCAATTCGGGCCGCTGAGCCACCTGAATGCCCTTGACGGCCCCGGCACCGGAGAGGCGGTACAAGCCGTAGACAACAGCCCCTCCTACAGCCAGCACCACCACGCATATCAGGACGATGCGAGTCTGCATACTCGACATGGTTACCCCTCCAGACTTCCCTCGGCAGCGCCAGCCGACGCCTGGGCGCCGCCTGGCTGCGGCAGGGAGGCGAGCAAGCCCAGCATCAGCCAGAAGGCCGCTATGACTGGCAGATAGCGGGCATTCAGCGTGCTCTCGAAGGCTCCCGTGGCCAGCAGGCCCAGCAGGCCAGCCACGCCTGCGGGAGCTGCTGATACCCCTTCGCCGCGCCAGTGCCGGAATCCTCGTGCCAGAGCGGCTGCCACGAGCCACAGGAAGGCCGCCGCGCCCAGCAGCCCCAGGTCGGCGGCGAGGCCGAGCAGCTCATTGTGGGCCTGCCGGCAGGGCAGCAGCGCGGACGTTTCGTTCAGGTGAGCCAGCCGCGCCTCCTGGAAGGCGTCCAAGCCTGCGCCCAGCAGCGGGCGCTCGGCTATCACTCCCAGCGCATCGCGCCACACGGCAACCCGGGAGGCCAGGGACGAGTCGCCGTCCTCCACCACAGACAGCGCGCGCTGCCGGGCCGGCAGCCAGGCCAGCAGAGCAGCCAGCACGGCCGAGAGCAGGAAGCCGACAACGGCCCAGCGCCAGTGCCGGCGAGCCGCGCCTCGCCCGGAAAGCACCAGCCACGCCGCCAACGCAACTACCGCACCCAACCAGGCCGCTCGCGAGTAGGTGAACACCAGCCCCAGGCCGACCAGTGCTGCCAGCAGGTAGATGGCCAACCGCGCCGGCCGCCTCTGGCCCACGCTCAGAGCCAGGGCGGCAGGCAAGCCTAACACCAGCAGCGCGCCGAGTCGGTTGGGGTCAAACACGGTGCCGGCGCTGCGCGTGAGGATGGCGGGAAAGGCTCTGTGATCCAGCCAGCCCGGCGGGTTGGCGGCTGGCAGAAGCTGCTGGGCAACTGCCACCAGTGCCTGGAAGGCGGCCAGGCCGGCCAAGGTGCTGAGCACCAAGCGACGGGCGGCGTCGGTGCGCAGCTCACTGGCGCAAACGTACCCGAGCAGGCACAAGCCCAGGAACCCGGCTGCGTCCAGGCTGTCGCGCGGGGCCACGGACCAGGCCACCGAGCCCAGAGCCAGGGCAGCAAAGACGAGCGCTGGCGCATGCGCGCGCAGGCGGCCGCTGAGAATCATGCCTGACGCCGCTGCACCAAAGCCAAGCACCGCGGCCAGGGCTGCCAGCCCGGCCGAGGGGAAAAGCATGGGGCTGAAGGCCAGCAAGGGGAAGCCCACGGTGGTCAGGCCGAGGAGCACCGCAGCCACCACTACCACCACGACCGGACGGACGACTAGGGGCGCAAGCTGCTGTCCCCCAGCAGCCTCGCCGGTCAACGAGGTTGGCACCGCCATTTCAGCCACTGCGAGTTGGGCCTCCGATGATCCTCAAGACAAGGACGCTCCTGGCCGCTGGGGAAGTTTCGCCGAAGCGAAGCCGCCTGCCTGTCAGACCAACAGCACACTGGCAGTGTGCGTTGCCGTGGTGACGAGAGGCCGAGGAGGCAGCTTGCAGCTCTCACCCCGCCCTTCGACCCTTCGGCAATGCTCAGGGCAGGCAATCTCAGGGCAGGCGAGACGGTCAGGTGGTCCTGCTTGACTGTCGCAAGGCGGGCGAGTATGATGACCCCAGGCGAAGGAGGCCGCCGGGGCAGTCTCGCCTGCCCAAACCGCCGATGAGGCTGATGGCTCCTGATCCGTTCGGGTCAGGAGCTTTCGTGCTATACAGAGGCGCTGCTTGCCGCCGCCCGCCACTGGGGCCGCCCTCTAGGGGGTACGGGATGCTTCGCCAGCACCACGTCCATCTCGTGTCCACTTACACGACCGTGCTTCAGCACCTCGCCGAGATCCGGCAGGTGGCAACAGTGGGCAGGTCACCGTCGGGCAGCCGGTTGACGCCTCTCCCGCCGCCGATGCAGGGTGAGTTGCTCGCAGCATTGGAGAAGATCAGCACCGAGTTGGCGGAGGTGGTTCGCACGTACGTGCCCGACTGGCAGCGACAGGTGAGGAGAACGGCAGGGATCGCTGCGACGCGCATGTGGGTCAACGTGCTTCTCCGGCGAGTCGAGGAACTCGTGCGTGACCTTCAGCCAGGCCGCATGAGCAGGCAGTACGGGGCAGTCGAGGAGGAGGCAGCCCGTGGGCTTCAACGTCAGGTGGACAGCGTTCTGGCCTCGCTTCAGAGGGCGCTGCTGGTGACAGCCGACGGCGGGAACCGCTCTGCGCAACCACCCTAAGAGCGGGAGCTTCACAGTCGCAGCAAGCTCATGTGGCTTTGCCGGCCGGGACGCGGACGCGCAGGACATCGGAGAGGTCTTCCAGGCGGCGCAGCAGGCGCTCCAGGTCGGCGCGGCTGCGGATGTCGAGGGTCATGTGAATCTGCGCCACGTGCTCCGGCTTGTCGGTGTGCACCTTAGCCGAAGCGATGTTGATCTGGGTCTCGCTGACGATGGCGCTGATGTCCGAGAGCAGCCCCACGCGGTCCCAGGCGTCCACCAGCACTTCGGCGCGGTAGGTGAGGTCGCTGTCGTCGCCCCAGTTCAGCGCGACAACCCGGTGCGGCTCGCGCTTGGCGTGGCCGGCGAGGTTCTTGCAGTCAGCGCGATGGATAGCCAGCCCGCGGCCGCGCGTGACGTAGCCCACGATCTCGTCCCCCGGCAGCGGCGCGCAGCACTTGGACACCCGGGTCTGGAACCCGCTGACGCCGTCGGCGGAGACGCTGGCTCGCTGGGGCTGAGGCCGCAGTTCGCCCAGCGGCAGCACCAACTCGGCCTCGTCGGCCAGAGTGGCCCGAGGCGGCGCGGGCTTGAGCAGCCCCACGATATGCTCAGGCTCCAGGTCGCCGTACCCCAGCGCGGCGTAGACGTCCTCGGCGGAGGCCAGGTTCAGCTCCCCGGCCAGCTCCTCGAGCCGGGCCTCCAGGTCAATCTGCTCCCGTTCCTGGGCGCTGAGGCGGCGCAGCTCCCGCGCCAGCAGCTCCCGGCCGCCGGCCACGTTCTCCTCACGTAGCTGCTGCTTCAGGAAGCGCCGGATCTTGCTCCTGGCGCTGCTGGTCTGCACCAGGCGCAGCCAATCGCGGCTGGGCTTGGCCGTCTTGGAGGTGAGTATCTCGGCTATGTCGCCATTCTTGAGCCGGTAGTCCAGCGGCACCATGCGCCCGTTGACCTTAGCCCCCACGCAGCGGTGCCCCACCTCGGTGTGGATGCGGTAGGCGAAGTCAATGAGCGTGGCGCCCACGGGCAGGTCCACCACGTCGCCCTTGGGGGTGAACACGAAGACCTGGTCGCGGAACAGCTCCATCCTGAGCGAGCTGAGGAACTCGCTGCTCTCCTGTAGGTCGGTCTGTAGCTCCAGGAGTTGCCGCAGCCAGGAGAGCTGCTCGTCCAGGCGCGTTTCGGCGCCCCCCTCTTTGTAGCGCCAATGCGCCGCCACCCCGTATTCGCTCATGCGATGCATGGCCCAGGTGCGTATCTGCACCTCCATGCCCTGTCCGCGCGGCCCGTAGACCTTGGTGTGTAGGGACTGGTATTTGTTGGCCTTGGGCTTGGCCACGTAGTCGGTGAACATGCCCGGGATGGGCATCCAGAGATCATGCACGATGCCCAGAGCGGCGTAGCAGTCGGCGATGGTGTGGCAGAGGACGCGCAGCGCGGTGAGGTCGTAGATCTGGTCGAAGTCCACGCCCTCCCGCAGCATCTTCTGGTAGATGCTGTAGAGGTGCTTGGGCCGGCCGTGCACGTCGGCCTCGACGCCGACCTCCGCCAGCCGCGCCTTGATGGCGACCACCGCCTCCTGAATCTCATCCTCCCGCTCCTCGCGCGTGCGGTCCACCTTGCGCACGATCTCCGCGTACTCCTCGGGACGCAGCTCCCGGAAGCAGAGGTCCTCCAGCTCCCACTTGATCTTCCACACACCCAGGCGATGCGAGAGGGGGGCGAAGATTTGCAGCGTTTCGGTGGCTTTGGCGGCGCGGCGCTCGGGGTCGAAAACGTGCAGCGTGCGCATGTTGTGCAGGCGGTCGGCCAGCTTGATGGTGATGACGCGAATGTCCTGGGCCATGGCCAGGAACATTTTGCGCAGGTTCTCCGCCTGCTCTTCCTGCCGCGAGCCGAAGTCAATGCGGCTGAGGCTGGTAACGCCCTCCACCAGACGCACGATGACGGGCCCAAAGGCCCGCTGCACGTCGGGGGGCTGAAGGTGCGTGTCTTCCAGCACATCGTGCAGCAGGCCGCCGGCGACGGCCTGGGGATCGGACTCGACGCCAGCCAGGACCTCGGCCACAGCCAGGGGGTGGGTGATGTAGGGGTCGCCGGTGAGGCGCTGCTGGCCCGCATGGGCCTCGGCGGCGAACTCGTAGGCCCGCTGGATTAGCTCTGGCTCCACGCTGGGCCAGTAGACACGGACCGCCTTGATCAACTGCGGCAGAGCCATGGCTTCTCCCACAGCCGCCCTCCGCGCCGGCAGCCGCCCGCCGCAGGCCCGCCTGACGGCGGTTGCGTGCGATTATAACACCGCAGGAGGGGGTGTCAAGCAAGCAGACAAGCAGCAGCAAGCGGCACTGAGGAAGCGTTCAAGTGGGGGACGAACTCGGTGTGAGCGGCTGGCCTGATAGCTGCTGAACGCCCGCGGGCGGCTACTCCAGATTGGCGTGGCGCGCGTGCATCTCGCTTTCGGTGACGCCCAGGCGGCGCATGAGGCGTACCTGGAGCACCTCGGCGTAGATGAACAGGGCCAGCTCGAACACGGAGGCCAGGGGCAACAGGCGCGCGGCGGCGCCTTCGGGCGGCAGGTCACCGATGGCGGCGGTGATGTCTGCTACCTCAGCCAGGGGGCACTGCGGCTGGCCCACAATGGCGACCACGCGGGCGCCCAACCGTTTGGCTTGCTCGGCTATGGTGAGGGTGAGGCGAGTCTGACCCGAGCCGGAACAGGCGACCAGCAAGTCCTGAGGCCCGATGGCCGGCGCCGTGGCGTCGCCGACCACGAACGACTTCAGGCCCAGGTGCATGAGGCGCATGGCAAAGGCGCGCGCGATCAGGCCGGTGCGCCCTTGCCCGGTGAGGAAGACCTGGTCGGCCTTGACGAGGGCATCGAGCACCCGAGCGGCCTGCCGGTCATCGCAGACCACCAGAGCGCCCAGCACCTCGGCGGCAACGTCGGCGCACTCGTCGCCTATGGCCTTTTCCACTTTGCGCCTGCGCGCGTGAACCTGCCAGCGGGAGGAAAGCGTTTGGCGAGGGCGTGTGGGAATCGAACCCACCCCGGACAGCTTTCGCTGGCCCGACGCTGGGTTTGAAGCCCAGGAGAGCCACCAGGCCCCATCCGCCCCCACCACAGCTTTCGTACTATACACGCTCCTGCCGGGAGCGTCAATGCGCCCGGTTCCGGGCCGCAGGAGGCCCGCGTGCGACCCCTGGGTCTAGGCATCTCCCCTGGGGGCGCGGTAGGCTATGCCAGCCGCCACCCTCCTTTGGTGGGCTTCCAGCAGCCGGTCCATCAAGCGCGCCGGGTCGCCATCATACATCAGTTCAGCGTCGGTCTGCTTGTTGATCATGGCTACGATGTCGCCCAGGTGATCGGAGATGCCGTCGGTGCCCTCCAGCACGCCGATGAGCTTGCCCTCGTCGTAAGCGATGGCGAACTCGCCGAGGGTCCCCGAGCGGCCGCCGAGCATGATGACGATGTCGCAGCTTCTGATATTCTCGATCTCCCGGCCCATGAGGCCGCTGCCCGTGAAGATGAGCACATCGTACTCCTCGTAAGGAGAGCGGTAGCGTTCGATGTGCTCCTCCAGGGCCAGAGCCGGCGAGACGCCAATGACCAGCCCACCCGCGGCCCTGGCCCCGAGCACCGCCTCGTGCGGCAGCCCGGGACAGGCGCCGGTGAGGAGCACACAATCGCGTTTGGCAATCTCCTCGCCCAACTGTCGCGCCAGTCTGCTCACCTCGGGCGACATCTCCCCTCCTGCGGAGCCCATGACGCCGACCTTGGTCTTGATACCGCATCCCTCCTCACGAACAGAGCCGCCGATACTGCGCGCCCCCCAGTTTCTTCTCTGCCGAAACGGGTTGTCCTGCGCGCAGCACGTGGGTCAAGGGCTGGCTGCGGTCGGATAGTGCTCGATGGCTTGCTCCACGGCCTCGTAGGCCGCTGGGGTTACCCGGCTCCACAGGGCCGACAAGCCCGGCCGGAACTCCTCCAGGGCTCGCCACATGGGCGCCTTGACCAGAGGCTTGAAGTTGAAGCGGTCCATAGTCACGTGCTTGACGCCGGCGTCGGCCAGGCTTCGCAGCAGCGGCCCGATGGTCTCCTCCGTGATGTAGGGCAGCGTAGGCGCCACGAAAACCCAGGTGTAGATGCCCGCCTCCGCCAGCATCCCCAGCGCCTGAATGCGCTGGCGCACGGGCGGCGCGCCTGGCTCGAACACCCGGCGGGCAGTCTCGTCGAGGGTGACGATGCTCATGCCCACGCTTACCTCGCTGCCGCTCTGAAGTAGGTCAAGGTCGCGCGTGACCAGGGGCGACTTGGTCAGCACCGAGAAGGGGAAGCCGGCCTCCACGATCATCGCCATGAGAGTGCGCGTCAGGCGGTACTGGCGCTCGGCCGGCTGGTAGGGGTCCGTGACCGTGCTGAACGAGACCGAGCCAGGCTTGAGGCGGCGCAGCTCGCGGCGCAGGACCTCCGGGGCGTTGACCTTGGGGCAGACATAGGTGCCCCATTCGTCCGGGTGCTGGCGCGTGAGGGGCATGTTACGCACGTAGCAGTACCGACAGCCGTGGCCGCAGCCGAAGTAGGGGTTGATGGTGTAGTCTATGCCCGCAATGCGGCTGGGACTGGCGATGGTAGTGCAGCGGATCTCCGTTAGTGTCAGCATGAGAACATGCGGGGAGGCCAGGGCCAGTCAGCTCACCGATCCAAGAGCAGCGATACTGCGGCGGCGCCCGCAGCAAGTATGCCTATCAGCAGAGCGAGCACTGCGCCGCAGCAGCAGCCACGGGTCACCGCACGCCCGACCTTTCGCTCTAGGCCGCTTCGGGTTGTCGGTATCCCCGTTTTCCTGGCGAAGCGCGCTTTGGCGCCGGAGACACCCAAAGCCCTTTTCCACGAGAAGGAGAACCCGTGTTTCCTGGCCATACCCAACCACTCCCGCCAAGGCTAGTCGGCGGCTGGAGCCGCCTCCCACGCGGTTACCTCTGCTGGAGGCCGTCTCGGCCGCAGATCAAGCACCGCACATCGCACGTGCCACTAGCCCCGACCTAGCCCCAGGCGCTTCTCCCACAGTCGGCAGACTGCTTCTGTCTTGCGGCTGGCCACGCCCACGTACTGGGCGGGGTCGCGGAGCATGTCCAGCTGGCGCTCGGAGAGCCGTTCCAGGTAGGGCCTCAGCTCCTGAGCCGCCTCCATGCACGCCCAGAAGCTCCTGCCCTCGGCTTCGGCCTGGAGCGTGAGCTGACGCACCGCTTCGTGAGCGTCCGGGTGTCCCAGGGCGGCCAGCAGGATATAGGCCGGCTCAGCGGCGATCAGCCCCTCAGTGAGGCCGAGGTTCCTTCGCATGCGCTGGCCATCCGTGACCAGCCGCTCACAGACTCGCCGCAGCCGCTTCACGGAGCAGGCCAGAGCCACCACGATCTCGGCAGCGAAGCGCGAGGAGGCGGAGTTAGTGAGGTCGCGTTGGTGTTCCGAGATCTGGTCGGCGTAGACCGTCATCATCTGCGGCATGAACCTCTTCCACAGGCTCTTCACGTTCTCGAAGTTCATGGGGTTGCGCTTGTGGGGCATGGTAGAGGAGCCCACCTGGTCCTTGTCGAACGCCTCGCCCACCTCACCGATCTCCGTGCGTTGTAGATGCCGCATATCGTCGGAAAGGTTGGCCAGCACGCCCCAGGTGGTGACCAGGGCGTGGGCGAAGTCGGCCAGGTACTCGGCGTGCACGATCTGGGTGGAGCAAGGAGCCGCGTGCAGGCCCAGCTCAGCCAGCACCTCGGCCTCAAAGGCCTCGGGGTCGTCGAAGAACAGGGCGCTGGCGTTGTAGGCTCCCACGGCGCCCGAGAACTTGCCCGGCAGGGCCTGGGCCGTGCGCTCGATGGCCTCAACCCGCTCGCCCAGGCGGCTGACGTACTGTACCACGGCGAAGCCGAAGGTGATGGGCACAGCGTGCTGGCCGTGGGTGCGGCCGATCTGCAAGGTGTCCTTCTCGCGGCGGGCCAGGTCCAGGAGGATGCGCACCAGTGCCTTGAGATCCGGCACCAACACCTCCTCGGCGGCTCGGCGGTAGCGCCAGGCGGCCGCGGTATCCACGATGTCGAACGAGGTGGCAGTGAAGTGGATGTAGGGCTTGGCCTGGGCGCTCACGTGGTTGCTGAGGGCCTTCACCAGAGCGCGGGTGTTGTGCTTGACCCGCGCTTCCTCCGCCGCCACCTGCTCCGGCGTGACCTTGCCGGCGGCGGCCGCTACCTCCTCAGCCACCCGCTGCGAGCACACGCCCCGGTTAGCCAGCACCCTGACCAACGCCACCTCCACCAGCAGCTCGGAGGCCACGCGGCCTCGTTCGCTCACATAGGGGCCCAACCGTTGCACCAGCTCGTCGTCGGGCCCGTAGTAGCGGAAGTCCAGAGGACTGACGCAATCGTAGAGGTCAATCTGCATGCGGCGATCACACCGCCCTCTCACCCCGGGGGGCCAGAAGGTGTCGCTCCAGCACCAGCGCGGATACTTCCGCGTGCGGTGGGCACGATTACTCCGTCCGCGGGCACCCGTGCGCCAGCAGCTTGCCCGCTGTCACGGGGCCAGCACCGCCTCACCGGCGGCTGGCGCGAGCGGCAGCGCCGGGCCAAGGGACGAGTCCAGGCGCAGGACCCGCGTCTGCTCGTCATAGGCGGCCTTGGCGTGAAAGGCATTGCACAGCAGCCACATGGGCACCATGGCCTGGTCGCTCAACACGATCAAAGGCACACGCACCTTCTCCGGCGAGCCGCCCACCTCGATGTTCTCGTCCAGCGCGCCCATGCGGACGGCGCCGCGCAGCGAACTGAAGGTGAGCACCTTGGCCTCCGGCTGCCAACTGACCTCGGCACCCAGCTTCTCCAGCGTGGGCAAGGCGGGCACTACCAACTGCCCGTTGACCTCCACGGGCGGCGTTGATAGCTCCACCCACTGGCCGTTCACGTAGAGTTGCACGCCAGCCGGCAGCTCATTGACCACCAACCCTCGGCCCTGAGTGCTCAGCAGCAGCCTCGGCGTCGGCTGGGCCAGGAGCGGCGGGGCAGGCGCCCGGCCTGTCAGCTCCGACAACCTCACCATCTGATAGCCCTTCTCGCGCAGGGCGGGGATGAGCCGGTCCAGAGCCGCCACCGTGCCGGCGCGGTTGCCGCCGCCGTCGTGCAGGAGGATGACGGCACCGTTGTGAATGTGCCCCAGGATGTGCCTGTAGATATAGGTGCTGCCTGGCTTGCGCCAATCGCGTGGGTCAATGGACCACAGGGCCACAGAATAGCCCTGATCCGTCACTGCCCTGATCAGGCCCGTGTTGAACGCTCCGTAAGGCGGCCGGTACCATGCGGGCAAGGCCCGCACCGCCTCCGGCAGCGCCTTCTTGTTGCGCTCCAGATCGCTGAGCACGCTGCTGCGCCCCCGGTGCGCCATGTTGGCGTGACCGTAGCTATGGAGGCCGATCTCGTGGCCCTCCTGCACCGCCCGCAGTACCAGCGCGGGGTGGGCCTTGGCGCAGACCCCAAGCACGAAGAAGGTCGCTTTGACCCGCTGCTCCTTCAGGATGTCCAGCACCTTCGGCGTCCACGTGGGATTTGGCCCATCGTCGAAGGTGAGGGCCACCTTCTTTGGCGTGCCTGCGTAGCTGGTACGTCGCACAACCAAGGGCGAGGCCTGCGCCACCTGCACACCGGCCACCAGGCCGCTGAGTGTGCCCCGCTGCACGCGCCGCACACCCGGCACGCCGCGGTGCTCCAGGGCGAAGACGGGTCCACGCCCCCGCACCACGAAGTCGTAAGGGATGACAGTGGCCTTCTCCCGCACTGGCTCAGTCAGGTCTGCGCCGCGGGCGATGCGGATGGCGTCCTGGTTGCACACCGGATCGTCCAGGCGGCAGGCCCGCGCCTGCACGAAGACCTGCGGCCGGCGGCCGCGGCCGCTGCCAATAACGCGGCCGCGCACGTCCACCAGGTCGCCCGGCGCTGGCCAAGGGTGCCTGATCTGGGTGAAGGTCTCGTGAGCGACCTCCAAGGCCGTGCGCAGGGTGGCGCCGGGGGGCACTTGGACCGGGATGCCTTTAACAGTGAGGGTGACCAGAGCCGAGGAGGCGCGCAGAGCGCGCAGCCCCAGCAGGCCGGCAGCGAAGGCGAAGCCGGCAACCACTAGCGTGCGGGCCAGCCGCATCCGCCTCGCCACCTGCCGGTTGGCTGGAAGCGCGCTGCCTGGTGGCATGGGCCGTCCTCTGTCACGAGCCGCTGCTGTTGCCTATGTCAGCCGCGAGGGGAGGGCCGAAGCGTACGCCTGCACCAGTTGAGCACGGACCGCTCCGGCCAGTCCGCCCTCTGGCGCCATTGCCGCCCTCGCCAGAGGCGCGAAGACGCGCTGCTTGCCCAGGCAGCGCGCCAATCGGCGGCCCGCCCTCTGTGCCTGCCTGCGGGCAGGCAGGGCGGCATCGGCTGCGCGTTCTCTTCCGATCGAAGCGGCGATCTGCCGGCCTAGTAACTCACGTACATCCGCTTCTCGCTGCCGTTCCAGGCCGTGTCCACTCCCAGCACGCGGCACATGCCCCTGACCGGCACCCAGTTGCGGTTGGCCATCATCACGACGTCCGCGCCCAGGTCATCCTTCACCCCGTTGACCCAGACCACCGAGCTGCCGGGGCGCAGCTTCACCGTGGTCCCCTGCCGATGCACGAAGAGCAGCTTGTCGCTCGGGCCCCACTCCACCGTGCCGCCGACGTGGCGGATGAGGTCGGTAAGGGTGATGCGGACGTTGGGGCCCAGGTTGGTGGCATGCAGTTCCAGGTCCCCTTCCCGGCCGTTGAACCAGACGGCGTGCCGCTTTAGGGCCTTGCGGTAGAGCTTCATGGACCCCGGCTGCGGGCCGAAGTAGCCCTGCTTGATCTCGGCCGGCGTCAGCGTGTTGGCGATGGTGACGGCGATGGTGCCCGTGCTGGCCAGGCGGTATTCGCCCTGCGCCAGGCTGCCCTCAATGGCATCCACCCGCAGCGTATGGTCGCCGTCCTCCAGCTTGGTGGTGTCCAGCTCATACAGAGGCGAGGGCTTGTCGGTACTGTACTTGTTCGCCCCGTCCACGTAGAAGGCCCACAGCACCCCCGTGCGCGCGTCATCGGGACGGAAGGCAACGTCCCCCCGCAGCACCAGCGCGTTCTGGTAGAACTCCAGATCGCTGCCGGTGTGCAGCTTGAGGGCGAACTGCCCCGGGCCCTCGATGGTGGCCGTAGCGGCCAGACAGGAGCCGGCCAGAGCACCGACAAACAGTACCGTCAGCGCGGCGATCAGGCCCGCGGCTGGCATCGCTCTCATGATACCTGTTCCCCCCGATCGGCAAGCTGCGGCCTACGTGCGACGGGTAGGCGCGTGCGTGTTCGGCACCCGCCTCTCCGGCGCGCGCCCACACGCTTCCGCGCCGCGTACTATATCACCGTTGCAGGTCTCGTGTCAAGGCTCGCGCGGCGAGCCGGAGACGGTCAGCATCGGCAAAGGCCCTGGGCTGCTCTGCGCCGAAACGATACCTCGACGCGCATGTCTCATACGCGGGGCCACGATGGGCCTCTGGCACCATTATGAAGCCGAATCGAGAACAACACACGCTTGGCGACCTGCGGCTGGCAGGGGCCGCATTGCTGCTGCTGGCGGGGACCTGTGGGGCCGTCGCACCACAGCCCGGAGACCTCGCGCCGCTGGCGAGTCCGTCCAGTGCCCCGACCCAGCCGCCCTACAAGCCCGGGGAACTGCGCGGCGTATGGATGACCTATGCCGGCGAGCCGACCTGGGAAGCCACGATGGCGGCTCTGCGGGAGAATGGCTTCAATGCCGTCTTCCCCTGGGTGGCCAGTCCGGGTGGGGCCTTCTACGCCAGCCAGGTACTGCCGGTAGCCCCGGCCGTGGCCCAGCAGGGAGACTTCCTGGCAGCCGCCGTGGCCTGCGCAAAGGCCTGCGGCATTGAGGTGCACGCGCGGCTCATCGCGCTCATGGTCTACCTGGGCCCCGAGAATGTCAGGAAGCAGTACGCCGCCGAAGGCCGCTGCATGCGTGACGCACAAGGCCGGCAGGTCGAGGGCTGGCTGTGTCCCTCCAAGCCCGCCAACCGGCACCTGCTCATAGCCGCGGCGCTTGAGCTGGCCCAGAACTACGATCTGGACGGCCTCCAGTTTGACTACCTGCGTTACCCCGCCTCGGATGTCTGCTACTGCGACTCCTGCCGCTACCTCTTCCAGCAGTACCTGGGCCGCAGGATAGCTAACTGGCCGTCTGACGTGCGCAGCGGCGCCCTGCGCCAGCAGTTCGCCGATTGGCGCCGAGAGCAGGTCACCAGCCTGCTGGCGGCCGTCGTGGAGCGGGTGCGCGCCCTGAAGCCGGCCCTCAGGATCTCGGCGGCCGTATTCGTGGACTGGCCCAGGCACCGGGAGACCCTTGGGCAGGACGTGAAGGCCTGGATTGGGCGCGGACTGGTGGACTTCGTCTGCCCCATGGACTACACCCAGAGCGAGGCCACCTTCGCCCGCTGGGTGCGCAGCCAGGTGGGTTGGGCGGCAGGCAAGGCGCCCGTGTACGTCGGCCTCGGCCCCTTAGCCGATGGCTCCCCGCTGACGCCGGACCAGGTCGTCTCCCAGGTGCGGCTGTCGCGCGAGCTCGGCGCGGACGGCTTCGTGCTGTTCAAGTACACCGAGGGCCTGGCGCACGATCACCTGCCCCTGCTGCGGCCACCCACGCCGGCTGTTGCAGCCGTGTTGCCCACGCATCACGGCCCGCAAGTCGTCTTCGAGCTCGCCGAGCCCGAGGTGCTGGAGGGGCATAGCATCTACGAAGAGGGCGCGGACATAGGCGTCACTACAAAGGTCGCGGACGCCGCGCCAGAGGCGCAGCGCATCGAGACCTTCGGCGGGCGATTGTCGCTCTACACAGCCGAGGGGGAGCTGCTGGAGCACCTGAGCGCCTTCGTGGCCGGCGGTGACCGCGACATCCACAGCCGCCTGCAACTGCCCGCCGGGCGATTCCGCCTGGCGGTCAGCGGCGAGATGCGGCTGGCCGGCGGAGAGGTCAAGCGATTCGCCAAGTGGAGCCCGGTGCTGGAGGTATGGACACCCGAGCAGGTACAGGCAGTGAAGGAGAAGTACGCGCTTCCCGCGCCAGGGGAAACGCGCCGGCGCATCATGATCGTGGCGCCGGGCCGAGGGGCCGACCCCATGTGGCGGGCGCTACGCGAGAATGCTGAGTGGTACGTCTTCGAGAGCAGCGACCTATCGCCGGAGGCGCTCGACCACGCAGACGTGGTGATCCTGCCTCAACTGGCGGAGGGCGGGCCCGAGCTCACGCCGGAGGTGATCGCCCGCCTGCGGGCCTGGGTAGGGCGAGGCGGAGGCATGATGGTCACTCACGATGCGGTGGGCTTTCGCGGCTATCCCAGCATCTGCCCCACCATCTGCCTGGAGGGCGTCGGCCTCTCCCCCACCACGAAGTGCACCGTTGCCGCCGAGCATCCCCTGGCCGGCGGCCTGGCCAAGGGCACCATCTTTGAGCATACGTACCCGGACCATATCACGCTCCACATGGGCTCCCAGGGGCAGAAGGTCATCGCCGACGGCGACAGCCCCGCCGGGGCGCCGGTGGTCGCCTGCGGACAATACGGTCGCGGCCGGTTCATCGCCAACGGCATGGCCGTGGGCGTGGGGCCCGATGGGGCCGACACCGACGTGCCACCTGGCGAGAAGGGCTTGCTATGCGCAGCCGTGCAGTGGTTGAGGGGTCAAGAGCCTGGCCAAGCGCTGCGAACGCGTGTCTTGAACGTAGCGAGGGTGTGGTCCCGCCTAACGCGCGTGCGCTTCAGCTCGTAGGGATGAGAGGTCCGCTGGACGACCCCCATGTCGGTGGTCACCGCCGCGTCGTAGCCGGCCAGCTCCACCGCTAGGACTACGTGCCGGTTGTGACGGCCCGTGGGGAAGGAGAAGACACGGACGGGCGCGCGGATCTGGTCCTGAATGGTGCGCTTCGAGTCCACCAGCTCACGACGTACACCCGCCGGCGTCATGGTGGTCAGCGGGCGATGGGTCACGCCGTGGGAACCTACCTCGATGCCGGCCGCAACCAGTTGGCGCAGTTGATCCCAGGTCAGGTGGCCGGCTCGGCCCACAATGCCGCTGCACACGAAGATCGTGGCTGTCAAACCATGCTCTCGCAGCACCGGCCACGCCTGAGTGTAGAAGTCTTCGTAGCCGTCGTCGAAGGTCAGCACGAGAGGCTTTCTTGGCAGCCCGCGCTCGCGCTGGAACCCAGCAGCCAACTCCCCGGCCGACACCACCTGATAGCCCGCCTTCCCCACGTATGCCATCTGCGCGGCGAAGGCCTCCCTGCCCACCCAGAGTTCGATCTCGTGGCCTCGGACGCCGGGCGGCGGATCCCCAATGTGATGGTACATCAGGATCGGCACCCTTAGACGGACTGGCAGGGGCCCGGCAGGTGGATGCGGTACCAGCGAAGGGAGCTTGCCGCGTGTGGATGCAGCCGGGTGCGGCAGGCTCGGCGGCTGTGCCGCAGAGCTGGGCCCCGCTGTGCCAAGCGCGACGGCGACCAGGAGCAATGCCCATGCGGTTTGAAGCCGGCCATTCATGTGCTTCCCCCGACAGATGCGACGCCCGACCACCAGGTGTCGTCCCCTTCCCACCATGCGCGCAAGCTCAATAGGCCCCCTGTCCGCGCAGCACGACCGGGATGGTCTTGAGCAGGATAGCCAGATCGAAGAGCAGCGACTGGTTCTTGATGTAGTAGAAGTCGTACTGGATGTTCTCCGTCAGCGGCAGGTCCTTGCGGCCCAGAATCTGCCACAGGCCCGTGATCCCCGGCTTGACCTCCAGGCGCTTGCGCTGCCAGGGCTCGTAGCGCGCCACCAGCTCCGGTATCTCCGGCCGCGGGCCCACCAGGCTCATCTCGCCCTTGATAACGTTGAGGAGCTGCGGCAGCTCGTCCAGGCTGCTGCGGCGCAGGAAGCGGCCGATCCCAGTCGTAACCGGCCCCTGCGGACCGTCGTCCATCGAGCGGAACTTGAGCATGATGAAGGGCTTGCCCCAGTGCCCAATCCGCTCCTGCTTGAAGATCGCCGGCCCACGCGAGGTCAGCCGGATCACCAGGCCGACAACCAGCATGGGCACCGCCGCCAGCGCCAGCAGGACACCTCCCAGGACGAGGTCAGTCATCCGCTTAACCGCTTGCTGCCAGGGCCGGAAGGGCCGGCTGCGCAGGGAGACGATAGGCAGATCGGCGACGCCGTCAATGTCCATGCTGGCGGTGAGGGCCTCCAGGGGCCCGCAGACGAGGCGAAACACCGTGGGCAAGTGCTCACAGCGGCCCACTACCTCCAGCAGCTCCCCCGGCCGCAAGCTGGGCTCGGCGATGAAGGCCTCCTGGACGCCGCGCTCGGCCAGAATGTCAGGCAGGTCGGCCGCCGAGCCCAGAATAGGCATACCTGCGATGGCCTCCGAGCCCTGGTTGTGCCAGCAGACGAAGCCCAACGGCCGGTAACCGAACTCGGGATGCTGCCGCATGCGCTCCAGGACCATGCGCGCCAGTTCCCCGCAGCCCACGATGACCGCATTGGCGCCCCACTGGCCGGAGCGAAGCTGACGGCGACGCAGGTCGCTCATGGTGGCGCGAAACCCCCAGGCGAAGCTGAGCCCACAGAGCCAGAAGGCTACCATCAAGGCCCGGGAGTAGTCATACTTGCGCAGGTAAGAGAGCGCCATCAGGGCCAGGGCGGTGAAGGAGACCGCTTTGAGGATGGCGACGAACTCGCTGAAGCGGGACACGCTGCGGCGTGGGCGGTACAGCCCCAGCGACTCCAGGCTGATGAGCCAGATGATGGCCACCACGGGCAGGGGAGCCAGATACGTGGCCAGGTCGTGCCCCAGCCTGGGCAGGAGGCCGAGGAAGGCGGCCAGCTGGCGCAGGTAGTAGGCCGCCACCACCGACAGGCAGCATACGGCCACGTCTCCCAGCAGCAGTAGGCGCACGAACAGCCTATCGCCGTCCGTGGGCACTGTCGAGCCGGGCTGGTCAGAGGCGCCCGGGCCCTGGGCCACGCCGCTCACCGGCTCTCGGGGAGCCACTGGAAGTCAATCTCGGGATCGAAGGCGTCCCGGCGCAGTTCATCCGGGTTGGCGGCGTTGTAGGGCTCCGTGGGGATGTTGAGCAGGTACGAGGTCTCGGCGCCGACGCACGTCTGCCCGTGCCAGACCAGCGGCGGGATCTGCAACAGGACCGGGTTGAGCTCGCCAATGACCAGGCTCATGGTCTGACCCCGCGTGGGCGAGCCGTCCCGGTCGTCGTAGAGGCCGATCTTGGCGTTGCCCTTGACCACGCAGAAGTTGTCCGTCTGCTTCCGATGGCAGTGCCAGGCCTTGACCACGCCGGGGTGGCAGGTGGAGACGTACACCTGCCCGAACTCGCGAAACAGCTCGTCGTCGCCGCGCAGGATCTCCATGACGTAGCCGCGGTCGTCCAGGTGTCGGACCAGAGGCTTTATCCTGACGCCCTCAATCACGCTGATGCCTCCTCAAGCGGCCTGCCTGACCCCGGGCCGGGCAGCGCACGGGATTATACGCGCCTGCTGGCCGAGCGTCAAACCGCAGAGGGACTACCGACCCGGCGGCGAAGCCTCACCTGAGGAAACAGCGGGCAGGGCCGGCCCGTTCCCCGTGACGCGCAATGCGCATCGCCATCGTGACTCCAGACTATCCGCCCAATCCCATCGGCGGCGCCGGCATTAGCTGCCATCTGCTGGTGCAGCAGCTCCGCCAGCGAGGTGTGCGCGTGGACGTGTTTGCACTGGCGGGAAAGGCACAACCGGAGGAAGGCCCGCCGGGCACGGATTTCCACTTGCCTCGGCCCCGGAGCCTGCTGCGGCGGAACCTGGCGGCTGCGGCAGCCATTCAGCGCTCCGGCCAACGCTACGACCTGGTGCACGTGTATGAGGCCTCGCTGCTGCCGGCCGGGAGGCTGATACAGGGCCTGCTGCGCCGCCGCGTGCCGGTCCTGGCCACGCTGAACAACCTGCGGGCGGCATGCTTCGCGCCCGAGTTGGCCCTGAAGGAACAGTGCGACTGCGCGCCGCTGCTCAGGTCCCTGGGCTGCGTGTTCGCCAACCCTGAGCCCTCTTGCCGGCTGCGCGGGCTGTTCTACGTCTGGCCCACGTTCCATCTGGCTCGCCGGTTCTGCCGTGGGCTGACGCACTACATCGCCCTCAGCGAGGACACCAGGCAGCGGTACATACGCGCAGGTTTCGACGCCGCGCGCATAACCGTGGTGCCCAACATGTACGATCCGGTTCACTTTGCGCCGCGCGAACGGCAAGAGCGGCCGGCGGACAAGCTGCGCGTGCTGTGCGTGGGGCAGATTGACCATCGCAAGGGCGTGCTGGACCTGGTTGAGGCGTTCGCCAGGCTGCCGCGAGACGTGAGACAGCAGGCCGAGCTTCTGTTCCTCGGGCGCGGCAAGGAGGAGCCGGCGCTGCGGAGGCTGGCTGGCCGGCTGGCGATAGAGGAACAGGTCCAGGTCCGCTATGTGCCCTACGAGGAGCTGCCGGGGGAGTACGAACAGGCGCACATAGCAGCCATACCGGCACGCTGGCCGGAGCCTTTCGGCCGCAGCAAGCTGGAGGCCATGGCCTTCGCCCTGCCCATCCTCACCTCCGACCACGGGTCGGC